>Ga0209986_10000715_pt1 | contig 32782 bp, 28 predicted proteins | sample BlataG_FD_183168 | JGI IMG/M metagenome (GOLD analysis project Ga0209986, IMG submission 183168) | Deep subsurface microbial communities from Black Sea to uncover new lineages of life (NeLLi) - Black_00105 metaG (SPAdes) (version 2) | ecosystem: Environmental > Aquatic > Marine > Oceanic >...
ACAGGTACTATTATTCAACTATAGCCTATCAGGGAGCAAAAGGAATTGACTCTGAGAAAATAAAAGGAATGAATGAACAATTTGCTCCAGAAGCGGATTTAGTGTTTATCCTGGATATTGATGCCAAATCAGGCTTAGAGCGGATAAAGAATAGAAAGAATAAAGAGAAACTTTTTGAGAAAGAAGACTATTTAAAAAAGGTTAGGGAAATTTTCAAAAGGTTTAGGGGAAATAAATTTATACATATTGATGCTCTTGAAGCAGAAGAAGAGATTAGTAGAAAAATAACAGGTATTGTCTTAAACTATATTCACTCAATGACTCAGTGAGTTCAAAAGCTGCATGTTTTTACCCTAGCAATATAAATATTTTTATCAAACGAAGGCTATTAGGCTCAAAAACCGTTTGAAGGAAAGCAAAACCTAGCAGAATATTATCTTCACTGGGGCAAAAGCTGCGTGTTTTTGAGCCTAATAGCCTGAGTTTATCTAGACTCTCTAAATTTAATTTGTTATATTTTATTCTAATGGCTTTAAAGAAAAAAATAATCCTGAGAATAACCAGGACTGACAAACGAAAACTAATCAAATATATTATCTTTTTTATTTTATTTTCAATTACTTGCAGCCTGGGAAGTATTCTTGGTACTTACATGGCTATCAAGAAAAGTCTTCCTTCTGTGTCCGAATTGGAAGAGTTTGAGCCCAACATTATTACCCATATTTACTCTGATGAAGAAGAAGTTATCGGGGAATTTGCCATAGAAAAGCGAGTTGAAATACCTTATGAAAAAATACCAGAAATACTGAAAAAGGCTATTATTGCCACAGAAGATGCTCGGTTCTATAATCATAGTGGTATTGATTTCAGGGGAATCTTACGAGCCTTTAAGGAAGATATAAAATTAAGAGGAAGAATTCGTAGCCTTCAAGGGGGAAGTACTATAACCCAGCAGCTGGCTCGATTGCTTTTTCTCCATCCAAGAAAAACAATTCGCCGTAAAATAAAAGAAGCTCTTCTCTCTCTTCAAATCGAGAAACAATATTCCAAAGAAAAAATATTGACTTTATATTGTAATCAGTTTTATCTCAATCATGGTGTCTATGGAGTCGAAGCTGCTGCTAACCTATATTTTGGCAAGAGTGTGTCAGAGCTTAATCTTGAGGAATGCGCCATGATTACGGGAATTTTCAGAGGGCCTTCTGTTTATTCTCCTTATACCAATAAAGAATTAACCTTAAGGCGTCGAAATCATGTCCTGAACCGGATGTTTGAGGAAGGTTATTTATCCAAAGAAGAATGCGAAGAAATCAAAAAAAAGCCAATGAAAGTTCTTCCTCGACGGAGAGGCTGTTCTGAGTTTGCTGCCTATTTCCTGGAAGAAGTAAGGAAGTATATTGAAAAAAATTACGGAGCCAATGCTCTCTACCAGGAAGGACTTAAGGTTTATACAACCTTAGACCCCAATCTTCAAAGATTTGCCGAAGAAGCCCTTTTTAAACAGCTTCGTATCCTGGACAAAAGGCAGGGATGGAGAAAGGACAAGAGAAATTTAATAGAAGAAGGGGTTGAGGAATTAGAAAAAACCTGGTTGGAGAGCTGGATAACTCCATCTGTTAAGGAAGAAGAGTTGATCAAGGCCATAGTTTTATCAGTAGACCGCAGTGTGGCTTCAGTTAAAATTAAAGATTACTCAGGAAAGTTGAATAATGAAAATATTGTTTGGACAAAAACGAAAAATCTAAAATTCTTAATAAAAAAAGGAGATATTATCCTGGTCAAAATTAAAAAAATAGATGAAGAAAAAAAAGAGCTTCTCGTCTCTCTTGACCAGGAACCGCTTGTGGAAGGCGCTTTTTTAGCTGTTGATCCTCTGACTGGCCAGATAAAAGCTTTGATTGGCGGCTATTCTTTTGAGAGAAGCAAGTGGAACCGGGCAACACAGGCCTTAAGACAGCCAGGTTCAACGATAAAACCAATGCTCTATACAGGTGCTCTTGAAAATGGGTTCACCCCAGCTAATATAATCGTTGATGAGCCTACTGATTTTTTTGATAAATGGCAAGAGGAGGCATGGTCGCCTCCAAATTATGATCGAAAATACAAAGGAGCTGTTACTGTTCGCAAAGGCTTGGAAGAGTCGAGGAATATTGTAACCGCAAAGATTTTAGAATATATCTCTCCTCAAATAGGAGTTGACTATTGTCGCAAATTCGGGATTACTTCTCCTCTTTACCCTTATCTTTCTCTCTCCTTGGGAACTTTCGAGGTGACTTTATTAGAGCTTGTTTCTGCTTTTACAACCTTTCCCAATAAAGGTATTCGGGTAAAACCCTATTTTATAACTCGTATTGAGGATAAAGACGGAAATATTTTGGAGGAATGTAAAATTGAAGCAGAGGAGGTTATTTCTCCCCAGATTGCCTATATAATGACTTATATGCTTCAAGGAGTCATCCAGCGGGGGACAGGTATAACGGCAAATATTTTGATTAAAGATAAAGCTTTAGCCGGGAAAACAGGGACAACGGATGAGCATTCTGATGCCTGGTTTATAGGATTTTCTCCTTCTCTTTGTGCAGGAATCTGGATTGGTCATGAAACAAAGATTAGTTTAGGAGATAGACAATCTGGAGCAGTGGCTGCCCTTCCCGTCTGGATAGACTTTTTTAATAAAATGATCGAGGGTGAGAAAAAGAAAGCGGAAGAAGAAGGAAAAGAGTTTGAGGTTGAAGAATTTGAAGTTCCTCCCAATATCTCTTTTGTAGAGATTGACCGCAAAACAGGTTTACTGGCAACTCCCTTTTGCCTGTTTCCTTTTAAGGAGGCCTTTATTCCAGGTACAGAGCCCGACAGATTTTGCTCCCATGAAGACCATATGATGATCCTCGATTATTATTCTGTGGATATAGAAGAGCATTAAATTTTACTATTTCTTCTTGACTTTTCCTGACTTTGAACTTCCAGATCTTGAGGAGGAAGAGCGACTGGAAGATGAAGAACTGCGCCGAGAAACAGATGAGGAACTTTTTGAACTTGAGCCAGAACTGATTTTTCTCGAAGAAGTTCCTTTAGAAGAACTTCGAGAGGTACTTCCTCTGATGTAATTACTGCCTGAGCTGCCAGAGATATATTTATAAACGCGGTTTATAAAGGAACTCGATTTAGAGGTTTTATAGCTGATTTTAGGGGAAGAAGGGTAGCCATAAGAACCTCCCTTTATGTAGCCTCTGGCGCTACTTTTTACATCATTTTGTGACTTGGACAATTTAGAGGGATATAAACCTTTATCTTCTATCCTTTTCGAGTTGAGTGAAGAAGGTTTCCTGATAGAGCTCTTCCCCAGGGATCTTTCGACAATCTTAGACGGTTTGTAATCTTTCTTGAGGAGAAATTTTTTATCCCCTAATTTTTCAATTGACACTTTGTTTGATACGGGCTTTAAATTAAGTTTTTTGTTGGAGAGGGAAATTTTACCCAATTTCTTAACTGATTCTTGATTTAAAGCGACAGCTGAGATTTTTTTTGCCTGGAGTTGATTCTTATGGATGACTGTTAAGGCCCTGGAATTGTAAGGATAATATCTTCCGTAATAACGTCCATAAAAGACATCGTTGATTATTACCACCGGATAGCCATAATAGCTAAGTGGAGACCAGAAGAAGTAATCATACCCCCAATACCAGCTTACCCAGGCAGGGCCCCAGATAGAGGTAGGAATCCAGTACCAGCCCAGGCCAACATTCCAGTGCCATCTCCCATAATGAAAGGTGGTCCATCCCCAAGGTTCGTAAGGGAGCCAAGTCCAGCCGCAAAGAGGTAACCAGAGCCATCGCCCGTGATAATATGGTCGCCAGCCAGTATTCAATCCTCGAGGAACCCAGACATTGCCGTAAGGTCTAATGTAGGTCCAGTCGCCATAGGTAGCTAATTCATACTCGGAATCTTCCAACTCATCAGGGAGATATCTTCTTGTTACACGCTTGGAAAGCTGAGAATCACGGGATTCGCTCCATTGGTCAAAGTTATCCTCAGCGACAGCATAAAAGTTAGTTGGACGGGAAGTAAAGTGGCCGTTAGCCAATTTTAATCTCTGTTCATTCTTAATAAGTACTGATCCCTCTTCTCCAGCTGCCTCAATCAAACCTTGGAAAACAAAGATTTCCGTTTCGCTGTTTTCTCTCACATCTATCCTGTAAAGACCCTTTTCAAGGATGTAAATGGAAACATCGGATGTGTGAATTTCAATGTTTTTCTCTTTTTCTAAAAAATTCACTACAGAATAAATATTTCCAGACCAGACTCGAATTCTTGTCAGGTCATAGTTTCTTTTTGGAAGATTTAAGAAATCGATTTTAGTATTATGGTCCAATCTTAAATAGTTTCTCTTTCCTAAGTAAATTTCAACCCGTCCTTCAGTAGTAGTCAGTCTATCTCCTTCAGAAATAGGCATGTTGACAATTCCTTCTTCGTGACCAAGATCAGCTGCTCTCTGGATAAAAGTTTTCCCTGTGACATAACTCAATCGGGCAAAAGAATAATTAGTGTAAGTAGCTTCTTCTCCGCTTGTCAGGGCGAGTGAGAAGAAAAATAATATAACAAAAGCTGCTGATTTCTTCATTTTTTCTCTCCTTTCTATCTCCTTTCTATTAATGATTTAAGCAAATAATATGCCAAATACTTTATCCTGTGTCTTCAATATTTTTTTTTATTTATGTCCTTAAAAAGGGACGAATGCCCCCTAAAATGGTCTATGTAGCGAAATAATTTTAACATAGGAGCTGGGGTCAGGTCTCAACATTTAACATTTATCAAGCTCTGCAATGTTTTTTTCCTGATGATAATCTGATTTAGAGTTTCTTTCTGAATTAATTTAAAAGGTTCTATTTATTTTTGATGTCTCGAGACATGTCTTACTCACACAATATGGAAGAGAACCAAAAAGATTAACTGACCAATAAATATATGTCAAATGTTGAGACCTGACCCCTAGCCGATTTATATTTGCCAGTATTTTTTTTGTGTCTGAAAAATAGGAGTAAGTGCTTCCTGGGTTAGTAAAGACGCTTCCTTTTTTATATCAGGAGGTTTTGCTTCTCCTCCAAGATGAAGTAAGATGTGTTTTACTCCTTGCTGGAGTCCTTGGAGGTTATAGCCTCCTTCTAAAGTAAAGAGAATCTTATCCTGGCAGAAATCATGAGCTAAAGACAGAAGTTCATAAGTTAAAGCTCCAAAGCCTTCCTCAGTTATTTGCATCCCTCCTAAGGGATCATCGCGGTATATATCAAAACCTGCTGAAACCAGGATGAATTCTGGTTTATAAGCGGTTGTTATAGGGGCGAGGATTTTCTGGAAAATGAAAAGATAATCTTCATTTGTTTTGCCTGCAGCAAGGGGAACATTGACAGTGAATCCTTCTCCAGCACCCTCTCCTGTTTCGTCCCAATATCCTGTTCCCGGATAGTGAGGATATTGATGGGTAGAAAAATAGAGTACATCGTTTCTGTTCTGAAAGGAATGTTGAGTGCCGTTGCCATGATGAAGGTCCCAATCCACGATTAGGATTCTTTTAAGGCTGTATTTTTTTATAAGATATTCGGCTGCTATGGCCACATTGTTAAAAAGACAAAAACCCATGGCTCTTGAAGCTTCAGCATGATGTCCTGGAGGCCTGACAAGGGCAAAGCCATTCTTGATTTTTCCGGCCATAATGAGGTCTGTTGCCTTTAGAAGACCTCCAGCTGCCAGGAGTGCCACTTCATAGGAACGGGGCGAAGTAGATGTGTCTGGGTCTAGAGTAACTCTTTCTTTGCCAGAGGTTTCTTTGATAATTTGGAAATAGGAAGAGGAATGGACCATCAGTATTTCTTCCCTTTTAGCTGGACAAGGTTCTATCTCCAAGTAAGGAAAGGAAATTTCCTTTTCAATCATCTGGTAGATAGCTTCTATCCTTTGGGGACTCTCAACATGAAAAGCACCCATGTTATGTTCCATATATTGCCAATCCTTGACAATCCCAGTACTCATAAAGTCCTCCTATTATTTAAAAAATAATTTCCATTTTTCTGGCAAAGGTTTAGGAGTTAAAAGGCTGACCACAACAAGAAGAGTAAGAGAACATATCAAAGCAGGATAAATAGCTGGTAGCCCCAGGGGAAGATGGCCCTGGATTTTATTGAGGATTTCCCAGACAACTGTAACAGTCATTCCGCCCAGCATGGATAAAACTCCTCCTGCGGTTGTTGTTCTTTTCCAGAAGAAGACAGCTATAAGGGCAGGAGTAATCCCAGCGCCATATATAGTATAGGCTGCATAGGCTGCATCTAATATCCGAGGAAAAAAAGATATAAGAGAATAAGAGATAAGGCCTAAAACAATGACTGTCACTCTTGAGAAAAGAATCATTTTTTTATCCGGCAAATCAGGGTTTATAAATCGTTGATAGATATCCCTGATGACATTGGTTGCAGGGACAAGGAGAAAACTGTTAGCAGTGGAGATAATTATGGCTACTACAGCTGTTATAAGAAGACAGCCAACCGCAATTGGGACTCCTTGGTGAGCAACGAGGAGAATTATTTTTCCGGCTTCTTCTGCTTCAAGGCCTTTAAAATAGCTGCTTCCCACAACTGCCAGACTCTGCAGGGCTATTCCCAGGATAATTACACCTAAAACCCAGCCGATAACAGCTTTTTTTGCTTCCTGTTCATTCTTGGCCGAGAAGAAGCGCTGGTACATGTTGCCATTGCCTAAAGCAAGGAGGAAAGTAGGAACAAAATACCCCATGGCCTGAATCCAGGTCATGTTTCCCAGGATAGGATTTTCCCTCGGAGTTATATTGGCAGCGATATATTCTATTCCACCTACATGGTGGATAAGAAAAGGAAGAGCAATGAGGATTCCGGTTGTCATGAGAATTCCGTTAAAAATATCAAGGTAAGCTACAGAGAGCATGCCTGCGAGCAGGGTATAGGTGATGACAAAAATGGCCACAATTATTATTCCATCCTTAGTATCTATTTTTCCTCCTGTGATAATATTGAGCACCCAGCCTCCGCCACGAAACTGATAGCTGACAATGGTCACATAGGCGATGATAGTGGTTATGGTGGCTAAAATACGGGCCCATTTATTATACCTGGCTTCTAAGATGTCAGGAACTGTGAATTGACCGAACCTTCTGACTCTGCCTGCTATAAAAAAGACAATGATAATGCCCAACCAGCCTCCGCTGCTTCCAATCAGAGAAGAATAACCATGATTATAGCTAAGGTCAGAGACACTGAAGATATCGCCTGATCCTATCCAGGTGGCAAGGAGGGTCCCAACCAGAATGGGCGCTGTTAAAGTTCGGCCGGCCACCATAAAGTCTTCTTTGCTTTTTAGCCTCCGGGTTAAACGGAGGCCAAAGACAAAAAGGAAAAGGAGATATCCAAGTATGGTAAGTAAGTATGTCATTTGATAAACCGCTGATAAATATCGCGCATGATGTTGGTTGAAGGAGAAAGAAGATAATTCATCCCTTTAGAAATGACAACAGCACAGGCTGCTCCAAGAAGAAGAATCCCTATAGGAGTTGGAACCAGGCTCTTAGCTGCCATAAGAACCAGAAGATAAGCTAAAATAATGTAAAGATAAGTTGACATCTATCCCTCCTTTTCCTTTTTATCACGACACTTTTGGACCAAGTATTTTTTTTAATTTAAGTTTAAGATAAACAAAAGTTATGATGGTGTATCTTTTTATATCTCCGGGAGTTCTAATGTTTGTTATTATTCTTGGAATTTTCCTCAATATCGAGATTTTTTCTGTGCTAAAAGACCATCGCCAAACGAGTTCGCTAATCTGGGCCCAGGAAAGTTTGTCTTGAAAGAGCGGGACGTCTCCCTGGGCTGTGGGAAGAGTTATTATTTTGGAATAATGTCTTCTTGTCCAGGTAAAATTATCTGGAAGAATATTCATTTTTTTTGCGGTTTTTTCCAGCGGAGTTCCAGGATAGATATGAAGAATGGCAATACTTCCCTCAATTTTTTCTTTATAGTCTTCGATTATTTTAATTGTTTCCTGGGCCTCTTGCCATGTTTCAGTGGGATGGCTGAAAATGAAAAATGAGTTGGGTATGATATTAAGTTCGTTGCACCATTGGATGAGGTGGTGAAAATCATCTATATTTATCTTTTTATTGATTATCTCGTTTCGGACTCGCTCTGAACCTGCTTCCAGGCCAAATGAGAGGTGAAAGAGCCCTGACTCTTTCATCTTTACCAGAAGCGGTTTGTCAATGAGATCAATCCTGATATCGCATTTCCAGAAGATATTTAGCTTTCGTTCAATAATTAGATTGCAGATTTCTTCAACCCTTTTTTTATTAGCATTAAAGGTATCGTCAAAGAAAAAAATGACCTTAACTCCGTATTTCTCGATTAAAAATTCAATTTCCTGGATGATATTCTGAGGGCTTCTCATTCTAACTGTTCGACCCCAATTAATCGGAGTAGCACAGAAGTTGCAGTTGAAAGGACATCCGCGGCTGGTCATGATATTGGCTGCTAAAAGTTTTCCATGGCCTGGAACTTCATAGAAAAAATTATATTTTTCAAAGGGAAGGAGATGATAGGCAGGAAAAGGAAGGCTGTCGAGGTTTTGAATAGGAGGCCTTGAGGGGTTGGATTTGATTTTACCATTTAGCTTGAAAGAAATTCCCTTTATTTTGGCTGCAGCGAATATCTCTTTTTCTCTTTCAAGTGCCTGGCAGAGTTCGAGCATGGTGATTTCCCCCTCACCTCTAACCACTATATCCAGTTCTGGAATATTAATAAGGCAGTCTTCAGGTGCCATTGAAGCGTGAGGTCCGCCTAAGACAGTAAGAGCAGAAGGATAGACTTTTTTGGCAAGTTTAACTAATTTAAAACTCTGGAAACGGTTTTCTGTAGTAGAAGTAACGCCAATGAGGTCGGGTTTGAAACTTAAAATTTCTTGCTTTATCTCAGACCAGCTCATATTCAGGGCATCTGCAGCAACGACCTTAACCTGGATTTCATTTTTTTCCAGTACTGAGGCAATATAAAAGATTCCTAAGGGGGGAATAGAAATACCTTTAGTCCATCTCTCAGCAAGGTATCCACCTCTGGGGACAAAAAGTTGAACCTTCATTAAAATATCCTCATTCAGCTTCTTAGCTTAGTCTAAAAGTTACTAGATAACATGTCGTTGCGAGTGACTAAAAGGAGCGTGGCAATCCCACATTTTATTTTTACCGAATTACTTTGGGGCAAGGCTATCTTCTTTCTTTTCTAATTTAAGGGAATAGATGCTGGTCACGTTTGGCTCAGCCATAGTAGTTCCGTAAATATAATCAGCTACTTCCATTGTTTTAAAATTATGAGTAATAATGATGAACTGGGTCTGATTTTTTATTTTTTTCATCAGGTCTAAAAACCTGGCTAAGTTGGCCTCATCCAAAGCTGCATCCACCTCGTCAAGAATGCAAAAGGGAGTGGGTTTGTAGCGAAAGAGAGCAAAAAGAAAGGCCAGGCTGGTCAAAGATTTTTCACCTCCAGAAAGAAGCATCATGTTCTGGACCTTTTTTCCCGGGGGTTGAGCAATAATTTCAATTCCGCTTTCTAAAGGGTTAGCTGCGTCTTGAAGTTTTAATTCAGCATTTCCTCCTTTAAAAAGAAGAGAAAATATTTCTTGGAAATTTTTATTGACCTCTGTTAGAGCTTGGTAGAATTGAATTTTGCTCTCCTGGTCAATTTTTTTTATAGCTTCTTGAGTTGTATCTATGGATACGCTCAGATCATTCTTTTGCTGGAACAGAAAATCATAGCGCTTTTTTTTATCTAAATATTCTTCTTCGGCCATCAGGTTTACAGCCTTATATTTTTGAAGTCTCTCTTTCATCTCTTCTAATTTTTCTTCGACATCTGAATCAGATGCTTCCTCATCAGCAATTTCTTCTTTTACTTCTCTGAGAGTCTTTTTTAAATCCTGCCAGCAATTTTCTTCAAGATTTACTAAATCTCTATCTATTTCAGCCTTATTGATTTCCCATTTGACTCTTTCTTCTTTTACAGGTTCGTAATTTTCCCTTGAATTCTGTATTCTGATTTCTTTTTCTCTGCCTTCTTTCTTGATTTTTTGAAGAAGAGACTCTTCCTGGGCCAGACTAACTTCCTTTTCCTTTGTTTCTCTATCAATTTTTCTTTTTTTATCAGATAAGTTATTAATTTTTTCTTTTAGTAGAGATTTCTCTGCTTGACAACTTTCAATTTCTTCCTGGAAGGAATGTATTTTAGCCTCGGCATTTGTCTTTCTTTGATTCAGAGTCTGGATTTGTTCCTCCTGGTTGTAGGTCTTTTCCTGGAGCAACTCAAGATTGACTTTTAGCTCATAAAAATGTTTTTCCTTTTCGCTGTTTTTTTTCTGGAATAAAGTTAATTTTCTCTTTTCAGTTTCCAATTCTTTATTTAATTTTATTTCTTCCTCTTCTAAATTTTTTTGTTTTAAAGAAAAATTTTCTTTTCTCTGGATTATAGTTTGTTTATCATTTTTTAAGATATCGAGTTCCTGACGGAAGAGGGAGATGTTATTTATTATTTTTTCTTTTTCTGCTTTTTCAACCATAATCTTTGGTTGTAATTCTCCCGCTTTTTTTTCCTCTTCAGCTAAGAGCACAAATTCTCTTTGAAGCTTTTCTTCTAATTTTTGTTTTTTATCTTTTTTCCCCTTGAGCTCCTGAACTAAGGGAAAGATATTTTTATCTTCAACAGCGACTTTTTCCTCTAAATTTTTTATCTCTTGATAAAGAGCAAAGATTCCTTCTTCTTTCTGGCCCAGTTTCAACAATCCGGATGAAAGCAATAAATCTCCCTTTAAAGTCATGTAATTTAAAGTTGGGAAGCGAAGCCAGAGCTGGATGGCGCTCTTTATGTCTTGGACAATAACTGCGTCCTGGAGACTGGGGAGGTGCTCTTTGAAATTTGAACTGACTTTAAGACGAGATTTCAAATGGCCAACTACACTGGGATGGTGCATTACTTCTTGAGGGCAATTGACTTTATTTTGGGAAGAAATGAGGAGAAAATTGCCCTTTATATTTTTTCCCTCAAAACTCTTCAGGAAATTTTGAGAAGAAATAAGCAGGGATTTCGCTTCTTCTTTCCAGAAAATATCGATAAGAGGAGCAGACTCAGGATCAGTCTCGACAAAATCTGCTAAAAACCCAATAGCTCCTGGAATATCTTGAGAAACATAGGTGGTTCTTTCTTTTTCTTCTAATCTTTTAAGGATTTGAAGGTGGTGGAGGTGTCTTTCTTTTTTTCCTTCTATTTCTGAAATTTTGTTTTGGAGGTTTTCTATGAAGAGATTAATCTGAGCCTGGACTTTTTCAAGCTCTGTTATAATACTTTTTTTCTCTTCTTTAAACTTATTTACCTGGGAGAGAACCCTTTGATTTTGTTCTAATTTTTTCTCCTTTTGCTGGAGAAGAGTTTGTTCTTTTTCGAGCTGTAATTGTAGTTTTTCTTCCTGACGGATGATTAATTCTAATTCTTTTTCTATTTTAATTCCTTCATTTCTAATCTCTGAATTTTCGGTAAGTTTTTGAAAATAAATTTTTCTTAGAGACTCTACTCTTTTTTCCCAGTTGGTCGTATTTTCCTGAGTAGTTCGGCTTTCCAGGCCTGTTTTTTTTAGAGTTTGCTGCGTTTGCTTAAAGGATTGTTTGAAGTCTGTGAGGCGAGTTTCTGCTGTTAAAAGTTCTTGCTCCAGGAAATTGAATTCTTCTTTTAATTCCTTTGTGATTAATTTTGCCTTATTTCTTTTTTCATCAAAAAACTCGATTCTTTTTTCTTCCTTTTCTAAGTCTGAATCTAAGCGGGCAAGTTCTGATTTTAAGGCAAATAAATTATCCTGGCTCTCTTTTAAAGATTTCTCCAAATCCCATATTTCTCTATTTTTTGCTGTTAGCTCTTTTTCTTCTGATTTAATTTGAGAAATTATTTCTTTCTCTTTGTTCAGGCTGTGATTGTATTGGGCTGTGACTTCAGTTCTATTTTTTTCAAGTTGGTCTGTTTTTTTGCGAAAATGGTGGAGGGTAAGTTGGCGGATTTTTTCTCTCAATTTTCTGTATTTGAGAGCAGCATTGGCCTGTCTTTTAAGAGAATTTTTTTCCTTGGAGACTTCAATGATAATATCTTCTAATCTGATTAAATTTTGTTCGCTGTTCTCCAGCTTGATCTGAGCTTGTCTCTTCTTTTCCTTGTAAAAGGCTATACCTGCAGCTTCTTCTAAGAATTGTCTTTTTTCTACTGGCTTGGAGGTCAGGATGTGATCGATACTTCCCTGTTCAATGGTAAAATATTCCCTTTCAGCAATGGATCTTTTCCAGAGTGATTCTTGAATATCCTTCAGCCTGACAGCTTTGCTGTTAAGCCTGTATTCGCTTTCTCCGGAGCGGAAAAGGCGGTGGTTTATGACCATTTCATCTTTATTGTCGCCGAGTGATAAAATAACATCCGCCAATCCTAAAGGAGCTTTTTTTTCATTTCCGTTAAATATGATATCTTCAGTTTTCATTCCTCGAAAAGATTTAAGCCGGCGACCCCCTAATGCCCAGAGAATAGCATCGACGATATTACTTTTTCCAGTCCCATTGGGCCCGACAATGATGGTTATTCCGGGATGAAAAACAATCTTTGTTCTTACAGGAAAGGATTTGAATCCCTGAACTTCTAATTTCTTAATAATCATGGTCTAAAAACAGATTTTTTTACTCAGCAAAAAAAATATTATTATTTATAGGTATTTGAAAGATAGTTATCTTATCTAATTAAGATTTATTTTCAATGAGATCAGCATATTACTCTCTTTAGCGAGTCACAATTATGTAACAGATTTTCCACTTTTTCAACCTTTTTTGTCTGTTTTTGGCTGAAAACCATAACTTCTTCTTTCTTTAGATTTTTGGCTTTGTCCCAAAGTTGCTTGATAATATTTTTCTGCAGAGATAGAAGCTATAGGAGTTATTCATTATTGTTGTATGTCATTGCGGGCCCGAATGGGCGAAGCAATCTCACCTGAATACCCATTTTTGCTTATTTTCCCTAAACATCTTGCCTTTCTTTTATTTATTAGGCTTGCTTAATTAGGTCTAATGTCAATTAAATAGGGGAGTCTTGACAGTTTAGGCTATTTCTATTAATTTCTACATGTTCAAAAGGTGTTTTTTTATGAGCCAGTGTAGCTCAGTGGTAGAGCAACTGATTCGTAATCAGTAGGTCGAGGGTTCGACTCCCTCTGCTGGCTCTTAATTTCCAGGGGAAAATTGCTTATACCTTTAAGCACCATTAAGCCAAATTAAGCGAGTTTAAGCAAAATTTGTGACGTATTTGTGACATGGGAAAAAGTCTATATTTTTTTTAAATTCTTCATACAGGCGAATTAAACATCTAAAATTCACCAAGTGTTGATGATTAAATTATCTAAAATACTTAACCCACATACCCCATTGCAAGAGTAAAGTTGAGATAAGCTGTGACCTGCCCCCCATCAATGTACCACCTGCAAAGTTAAATTTACAGCCTCTGGAGCTGGTGGTTTGTACCCCAAAGAGCTGTGAGGCTGGTACCGGTTATATTCCCTCCGCCAGCGCTCTATAAGCACACTGGCTTCTAAGAGCGTATCAAAGATCTCTCCATTCAGCAACTCATCCCTGAGCTTCCCGATGAACGACTCCACATATCCATTCTCCCACGGGCTCCCAGGCTCTATGAACAGGGTCGTTACTCCGAGATTTACCAGCCATTTCCTTACCGCTTTTGCTGTGAATTCCGGGGCATTGTCAGAACGAATATGCTCTGGTGTGCCCCGGCTGTATTCATCTATGATAATCAGGATACGCAACGCTCTGTCATCTGAAGTCCTGGTCATTGCTATATCATAACTCCACACATGGTCTCTCTTCTCAGGACGGAGCCGGATGCAAGACCCATCCGTTAACCACAAACGTCCCCGTTTGGGCTGTTTCATCGGGACTTTCAAGCCCTCTTGCCTCCAGATCCTCTCCACTCGTTTGTGATTGACCCTCCAGCCTTCGTTCCGCAATAAAGCAATGATACGACGATAGCCATAGCGTCCATACTGACCAGCTAGGGCCACCACTCGTTCCACTAGTCGCTCCTCATCTTCCGCTGTCTTCTGAACGTGCCGCTGAGTGGAACGGGGTTGGCCCAAAATCTGACATGCCCTGCGCTGTGAAACACCCAGCCTCTCAGACACATGGTCTACAGCCCGGCTCCTTTTAACCGGGCTCAGAAATTTCCTCGGTTGGCCTCCTTAAGTATGGCATTATCCAAGGAGAGATCGGCCACCAGCCTCTTCAGCCGTGCATTCTCCTTCTCAAGCTCCTTCAACCGCTTGGCCTGATCAACCCTCATGCCGCCGTACTCCTTACGCCATCGATAATAAGTCTGTGCAGAGATGCCCAGCTTACGGCAGACATCTACCATCTTGGATCCCTGGATCTGCAGCACCTCAGCTTCGCGAAGCATGCTGATGATCTGCTCTGGTGTGTAGCTTTTCCTGCCCATTTCTTACTCCTTTTGTCCAGCAAAATTTTAACATAACATCTGGACCGATATTAGGGGGGCAGGTCACCACTGGCTTTAACTAATATTTATTCCATCACCATGGATAAAAATTCTAGAAAGACTACAACTAAAAACATCTATGATAAATACAGAAAAATACTAGAAATGCCAAATCTTACTGATAAAGAAATAGAAGAAATGCGTAGTAATATGAAATTGCTAACAATGAGTATCTGCGAGCACATTTGGAAGAAGAAATTCTACTAAAGAGGAGGAATTTCTGATTATTAAGGCAGTATTTCCCTACTTATCTTAATATTATCTCTATTCTAATCTCAAAAGAGGAGAATTAATTTAGGGAAATATTGCCATGCCTAAAGATTATACCCGGAAAGAAAAAAATAAAGAATTAATCGAAATAGCAGCAGAACAGTTTGCTTATCTGTTCTGGAGACAATATCAGTATATAAAGAAAGAAAAGAAAGGACAAAAAAACAAACACAAGAAATCTAACTAATTGATGAATAAAATCATTTTGAACTGACCATCTGAAGCTTTTTAATTAAACTCAACTTCTCTTTAAGGGAATTGAGATATTGGATATCTTTTAACAATGTTATAATACCTGTCGGGCAGGGACCTCCCGAAAAATCGCCTCCGTCAGCTGACGGATCGGTGATTTTTTGATAGGATAAAGATAATATGATATTTAGATTATTGATTATTTTAATAACAGGTTTAATAGGTGGATTTATTTTAGAATTTATATTTAAATCAGTTAAAACGAGAAAATTAGCACGACCTAAATTTGCTAATTTACAAATGTATGGATTAACTGCTCTTTTCTTATATTTTCTTTATATCTTAAATATCAATATAATTTTCAAAATCTTATTGATGATTATTTTTACTACTGCTATTGAATTTATAACGGGCTTTATCTTATTAAAATATAAAAATACTCGGCTATGGGATTATTCAAAACATAAATTCAACTATAAAGGAATAATTTGTCCGCTTTTCTCATTTTTCTGGTTAATGGTATCTTTGATATTTTATTATTTAGTTTTACCATTTTTATTAAACATAGTTTGAACGGGTTTTAATACATTTCAATCCTTCAAAACACCCTCATTTTTAATTAATTTCATCATTTCTAACCCTCGTCTTAACTCCTCCACATAATCAGGATTTTGGAGGATTTTTATTAGATTAGTTATAATAACTTTTGGGTTAAGACCTCATATTTGCCTAATTAAGCAAATTTTTCCCCCTTCAAATGTTTATTAGTCCTGGCTCTAATATTTAAGAAGCAGAGAGTCACCTTATGGTGATTTTTTTGTTATAATATAATTGTAAGAGATTAAAAAGCAATAAAACAATATATTAACTACAATGAACAGAGATCCACATAAATCATTAAAAAGTGAAGTGATCGAAAAAACTCAATCGAGAAATGCCAATATCATATTTGCCAAATTACAGTGGAGTAAAAGCGATATTGGATATAGTCTTCATGTCGTTCCTTCTTCTTGGACTTCATCTGGTTATCAAATAACGGATTTTTTAAAGCATCTTGGATTTAATCGTAGTATGTGTTCTTTTGCAAGGTCTCAAGAATGTTATGTTCAATGGGTAGATCAATCATTTGATCTGTAAAAGTTTGCTAATTTATTTGATCAATCTTATAACAATCTCTTAGAAGCACAAAAACATTTGGAAAAATGTGGATTCTTTTTCAATCGGCCTGAAGGATGGGGCTACTACTTTGGTAAATATTCGAGCAGCAGATCTATTCAAGATAATTTTGAAATGTATGGAGATGGTCATACAGCAGCAGAATCTGAAGTTATGAAGAATAGCGAGGATGATATTTTCCATTTTGTGTTTACATGGATTAAAAATGACGAAAACGATAAAGGTTGAGTTATTCATTATCGTCCAAAGCGTCCTCCTTTATCTTCAGAGATTAATAGCGTTTTTAAATTTCTTAATATAAAAAGTTCCAACCAATGCCCCTGTTTCGATTTCGAGACATGTAGTTGGAGATCGATAAGATTTATCCAAAGAGGTGACAGCTATTTTGATGGTAACGCCGATAGAGCTTATGGTTGGTTTGATGCACATGCAGAAAATTTTTCTCTCTGTCTCAAAGCTTGGCAATATAATGAGAAACATTTCCATTTGTATTCGTCAGTACGATGGGCAAATAAGATTTCTATTTTGTCATTGCGAACCTGTCAGATTTTGCCTATCTAAAAAAGCGGACGATAAAAAATTTAAATCAAGTAAATTTGCGGCTAAGCCAGATATTGAAGAGGGCAAGGCCAGCTAAAAAAGCAAGGATAACCAGCCACATGGTTTCCTCGCTACAGTAAGGAAAACCACCAAAGCTTACTGGACTTACATATGGTTTATTTTTGTTGATTAAAGTTTCTGTTTCCTTGATTTTTGCCTCATTCCATCTGTAGACAGATTTTTGGATGGTTCGACCAAAATATTTTTCCAGGATAAGATTTTCTTTATAAGCTATAAAAAAGGCACTTTTTTTACTTTTTTCATTCGGAGCAATCAGGCCCATATTGAACTTTTTATCGCGGCGGAAGACATGGACTCTGAGTTCATGGAGAAATGGATGAGTTGAAGAACTATAGTTCTGCAGAAATTTCTCGTAATTTTCATCCAGCCATTTCTTTAGTATTTGGGCATATTCGTGAGCCTTTTCTCTGTCTGTTTTTTCGAGTTCCTCAAGGGTCAATCTTGAATAGAAAATACCTATTTCATCGTCCTTATGTTTGTACCTGGATTTGGTCATGGTTTCTTCTTTTTGAAGAAAGGATAAGGCTGGAAAAAGTTTTGTGTAGCTAGCAACCCGCTGGGGAGTATTGGACATGCACAGACCAAGAAGGATTATATTTATACCTAAAAAAATAGAGACAACTCTCAGAGATTTTGGTTTCAGTTTTTCAGATATTATTTTCGGGTTTATTCCCTTCCAGATGGCGAATTGAAACAAAACTCCAGATAGAGCGTTAAGGCCAACATCGCGGATATCCCAGTAGCGAAAAGGCACCATCCACTGCAAAATCTCATCAAATATCCCTATGAGCGAACCAATAAGGATGGCAACAAAATAGATACTTTTATCTTTTATCCTGAAACTCAGAGCTCGAAAAAGAAAGAAACCAAGAAGACCGTATTCTAAAAAATGGACCGCTTCCTCTGGAACCTGCCAGAGTTTCAGGGTAAAATAGATATAGAGGCCGGTTACCAAAGAAAGCCAGATATAATTTGAAAAGGAACGGATTTTAAGGCGAAAAAAAAGAATATAGAAAAGAATAAGAAAAGCTGAAAAAGTAACAGCAAGGACAAAATAGCCAAAGAGGGACCTTCCCCAGTGAACGGTGACAAAATTCTGGATAATCCTGGCAAAGGGAACAACAAGGAAGATGGCTAAAGCACAAAGGAAAACTAAAAGCCAGGAAATCCAAGCCTTCATCTAATTGTTGGAGAGTAGGGAAGAATTCATTTTAGAGTAATCAAGTTCAGAGCCTAACAGACTATGTGGTATCATATAAACTACTAAGAGCAAAATTGCTGCCCCTAATATCCACCAGCGAGCTTGCCTCTGCTTGCGCGCGGCAAAAGCTGCTATAATCCAACCTAAAAAAGCTAAAAGCATCTTAGTATCTGTCAGGTCAGATCCAAGAGGAAAACCAGTCCAGAAAGCGCCAAAGGCAAATTTTTGGACCAATGGGCCGAGAATAATCCCACCGGCGAATAGGAGACCTATTACCCAAAAAGCATATTTTCGAGGACTTCCTTTGGAGAGCAAAGCCTCCAGGCCGGCCCGGTTGGAGAAAAGCATGGCCAGAAACATAATGATTATATGAGGAAAAAGGATTGAAGGAGGTACTTTACCTTTAAAACGTATAATAACTGCCTGTCCGCCTGATAAAAAGATTTGTTTTTCCCGATAAGTTAATATAACTTTATATTCCAATTTTCCTGCTGGTGGTTGATGAGGAAGTTCAGCTACCAGAAAATCTTTTTTTCTTAATATGGGAAGTTTAGTCCAGGAATCAGTTGTTTTATATCTTTTGTAAATAACATAACCTGCTACCTCTCGATTTTCTGCTTTGATTGTGACCTCATGGTTCTTTTTGCCTTCATGGCTGCGGATTAATTTATAATTAATTACTGAATCGTTTAAGGCTACTTTTCCTTGAAGAGGATAAGTTGGGCCTGTTCTACGTTGATAAATTGCTGTTGAAATTGTAAGAATAAAAGCGAAAAGCCAAAGGGCGATTTTTTTGATTTCTATCACCTTGATTAACCTGGATTATTCACGAGTCGAGGTTGCCGCAGGTGCGAGACGTGGCGGATGAAGCTGTGGTTGTCCACTGCAAGTCCGCCACAACGAAGCAGATGCAGCAAGATCGGCTCGCCCAAAGGGTAAAAAATGTCGATTATAAATAAAAAGAATACAAAAAACGAAGTATTCAGAGTGATTTCCCGTAAAATCAAGGGAAGACTCTGATATTGCTTTTGTTATAATAAACATCGACATTTTTTATGAATAGTTCAGGTTATTCTTTTGGCAATGATCTTTCCTTTAAAAAACAATTATAAATTCTGTCCCTTTACTCATATTGAACTCAATTTTTCCATTGATTTGTTTAACCAGGTCATTTACCAATTGCATCCCTAATGTTTCTATCTCACGAAAGTCAAATTCTTCCGGAAAGCCAAGGCCATTATCTCTCACTATTAGGGTAGACTTTCCTTTTTTATCTGTATACATTCTTACAACAATTTTTCCTTGTCTTCCCTCAGGAAAAGCATGTTTTAATGAATTTGAAACAAGCTCATTGATTATCAAACCACAGGGAATAGCTGTATTGATGTCCAGGAAAACATCTTCCACATCTGTCTTTAGTCTGACAAAATTCGGATCGACTCTGTAAGAATGGAACAAATGATCTGTCAAGCTTTGGATGTAGTGAGTGAAGTTAATTCTTGCTAAGTCTTTTGATTGATATAATTTCTCATGGATGAGTGCCATTGACCGGATGCGGTCTCGGCTTTTCTTGAATATCTCAATAACCTTCTTATTCTTGCTATATCCAGACTGAATGTTAAGGAGTGAAGAAATAATTTGCATGTTATTTTTAACTCGATGGTGAATTTCCTGCAGAAGTACTTCTTTCTCTTTGAGTGAAGCCTTGAGTGTCTCCTCAGCCTGCTTGCGCTCTGTGATGTCAGTAGCATTGATCATCACCCCGATCAATTTCCCTTTTTCCCGAATAAAAGTCGAGCCTTTAGCAACATTTAAATATCTTATTTCGCCTGATTTTGTCTTAACTTGAACTTCCATCTCTGGTTGAAGCTTACCGAGAAATTCTTGCGCAAGAGCGTATAATGCTTTCTTGATGCTGTCTTTTTTTAAAAAATGGATAATTGATTTGCCAATCAATTCCTTTTCAGAATAGCCATAACTGCTCAAGGCAGCTTTATTAACAAAGAGTATTTTTCCTCCTTTACTAAGAATTAGAATAATCTCTTTTGAATTATCTACAAGGAATTTATATTTTTTTTCACTTTCCCGTAGCATCTCTTCTGCTTGTTTGTGCTCAATTTCTAATTTTTCCAATTGGCTAATCCGTTTTTGCATTTTTCCCAATTCGTTTAGGTATTGTTCTTTTGTCTTGTCTCTACTTTTCATTTTGCTCACTTCCTAAAATAGGTAGCAATTTTTACTAATAGGCTGCATGTATCTGAATTCCCTGAAAGCTATTAAGCGATGTGAATTTACTTTTTTGATCCATCTATCCCCTCACAACTTTTATCATAGAGAAAAATTGTTGTCAATTAATTTAGCGGAATCGCTGAGGAGGGAATAAATAAGTTGAAAAATAAAGAAGTTATCGAAGCCGAAAAAACTTTAAGTCAACTTTTTAAAAAATTAAAAGGTGAAGACTACAGGAAATATGAATTTATGAAAGTTCCTGAATTCGACATTTGTTATGACCCTCTCTTTTAATGAAATTTAAGGTGGGGTGAGCGAGGGGTCTCGAACCCCCAACCTCTGGATCCACAGTCCAGTGCTCTAACCAGTTGAGCTACGCCCACCATAAATTACAGGGGAATAAAATTTTCGCATCTCTTAGAATCAAAGTCAAGAGATTAGGAGGAGATTAGGGGTCAGGTCTCAACATTTGACATATATTTATTGGTCGATTAAACTTTTTTTTCTTTAAGCAGTTAGGTAAAAAAGGGAAAGAAATGTCAAATGTTGAGACCTGACCCCCTAATTCTATAAATTCTGGTCTTCGATTAAATCCAAGACTGCAACCGAGTCACGCCATCTTTCCTTGACTTTAACCTGAAGTTCCAAAAAAATCTTTGAACCTAAAATCTGCTCCATCTCTTGGCGGGCCTGAGTTCCTATAGTTTTTATCATATGTCCTTGTTTGCCAATGATGATTCTTCGATGGGTATCTTTCTCGACGAAAATATTGGCTTTAATGTAGATGACCTTCTTTTTGTTAGCTGATTCTTCAGATGGAGCAGAAGATTTTGATGTTTCTCTTTTTTGGCGGTCTTCTATTTGATCAATGTAGACAGCTGTGACAAAGGGAAGTTCTTGGGAAACATGGCTGAGCATTTTTTCTCGAATAATTTCTGACAAAAGAAATCGCTGGGTTTGGTCTGAAATTTCATTGTCTGGAAAAATTTTTTCAGCCTCTGGCAGATAATCATATATTCTATCTTCTAAAGCATCGACATTTATTCCTTTAAGAGCTGAGATGGGAATGATTTCTTTAAATTCCAGCAGATCTTTATACTTATCTATAATAAGCAGAATTTTTTCTTTTTTGATAATGTCGACTTTATTAATCAGTAAAAATTTTGGAGTTGAAATTTCCTTTAAAGTTTCGATAACAAACTGATCTCCGTGACCAAATTTCTGGGTGGAGTCGATGATTAAATTGATAAGGTCACAGGTTTCCAGGGAAGAATAAACAAAGTTCATCATTCTCTTATTTAATTTATGTAAAGGCCTGTGAATGCCGGGGTTATCGACAAAAATAATCTGTCCTTTTTGAGATGTCTTAATTCCCAAAATACTCCTTCTCGTTGTCTGTGGTTTATCAGAGACAATGGCTATTTTTTGGTCCAGTAATTTGTTGATAAGAGTAGATTTTCCCACATTAGGACGTCCGATTAAGGCCACATATCCTGTTTTCGTTATCTCGTTTATATTTTGTTTCATCTCATCACTAGGGGTCAGGTCTCAACACTTGACATATCTTCCTCTCTTTTACTTAACTAATCAAATAGAAAAGGATTAACCGACCAATAAATATATGTCAAGTGTTGAGACCTGACCCCTTAGACTCTTTTTTTATCCTTAATTTTTTAATTCTTTTCTGATCGATATCGAGAATTTCCAGTGATAATCCTTTAATATTGAAGTGCTCTCCAAGCTCAGGCAATCTTTCTAAATGGTGAGTGATTAGACCGCCAACTGTAATATAAATTTCCTCGGCCAAGTCTAAATCAAAAAGCTTCTCTATTTCTTCGACTTCTACATCTCCTGAGACAATATAATCAAGGGGCCCCATTTTTGTGATTTGGGTTTCTTCCTTATCGTATTCGTCTTGAATTTCTCCTACGATTTCCTCTACAAGATCTTCCATAGTAACCAGTCCTGAGACGCCGCCATGTTCATCAACGACAACAGCAAGTTTTTGTTTCCTTTTTTGTAATTCCTTTAGGAGTTCTGCTACTTTCATAGATTCAGGAACGAAATATGCTGGCCTGATGAGGGACTCGATAACATCATTTTTATGTTTATCATCTAAGTATTTTAGGAGATCTTTAGCAATGACGATTCCTTCTATGTTATCTATTCTCTCACTGTAAACAGGAAGACGGGAATGTTTTTCTTTTATTACCAGGTCTTTTAGATTTTGGATAGTAGCATTTATTTTTATGCACACCATATCCACTCTGGGCGTCATGATTTCCCTGACTACCGTATCTCCAAATTCAACCACACTTCTTAGAAGCAGGCCTTCTTCTTTTTCTATAATTCCTTCTTCTTTGGCCTCTTCGATAAAGGTCTGAATCTCTTCGTCAGATGCTTCGCGGAATTCTTCTTTTTCCTCCTTTGTTGTCAAAAGCCTTACTAACAGCAGCAAAGGAGTAGAAAGAAAATAAGGAAGTTTAAATGAGGGAAAGAATAAAGCAAGAATTTTGTTTTTATTTAAAGAGATAAAAAACCGAGGAAGCATATCAAAAAAGATCAGATAGAGAGCCAGTGTTGTCAAAAAAAGCCAGAGGGGCCAGAATTTGAAGCGGGGAAAGGATATATAAAAATAAACCAGGAAAGCCATAAAAAAAAGAATTCTTATAAACTCTATTGCTAATTTAATCTCATCATAAATTTTTAAAACTCTGAGGCGATAATCTTTTTCTTTATCTTCAAGAAAGCGGCTGATATAGATTTTGGAAGAAGAGGTTAAAGATATATGAAAAAGAGAGAGAATAAATGTGCACAGGAAGCTCAAAAAGAGTCCCGCCAACTTAAATAATTCTGTATCCATTTTTATCCTTTTTCAACCATTAGAGATTTTATTTTCTCTTCTTCTTCTTCAATTTTGCCTCCATGCTCAAAATCCAAGAGGTGCAGGAAGCCATGAATCAACAAAAGCCTCAACTCTTTTTCCAGGCCGTGCTTAGAAGGAAGAGACTGCCTAAAAGCCTGAGGAACAGAAATAATAATATCACCAAGATAGAATTTTCCATTAACACTTTTTTCCCTGATAGGGAAACTCAATACGTCTGTTGGCATATTTTTCTTCCGAAAACGGAGGTTTAGGGCTTTTATAGTTTTTGTATCTGCAAAAACTAGAGAAATTTCTGGGTCAATAAGTTTGTAGTATTCAATTAATCTTTTTAACAAGTCTTTAAACTTATTTTGATTTATTGGGTATTGGTGCTGTTGATTGATGATTTCTATCATTGGATTTCTGATTTTTTTTATTTTTTTTCTTTATCTTTTTTTCAAACTCGAAACCAGGATATTCCACCCTGGGATGGTATATTGTGAAAAGGGTAAAAAGGAAAGAAGAAGCGATGATTCTCAATTCTTTTAAGGAAAAATCACAATCATCGAGTTGACCATCTTGAAGATGACTTTCGAATATATCTTTTATAACTCTTTTTAAATTTTCCCTGGAAGGAGATTTTAGGCTTCTGGAAGCGGCCTCGACAGAATCAGCCAGCAAAATAAGGGCAGCTTCTCTACTTTTTGGTGGTGAACCAGTGTATCTGTAGCGTTCTTCGCCTATTTTCTGCATCTCTGGGTCGTATTTTTCTTTTGCTTTTTGATAGAAATACTTGACGAGAGAATTGCCATGATGTTGGGCGATGATTTCTCTTATTTTATGAGGAAGCCTTAATTTTTTTGCCATCTCAACTCCTTCCTTGACGTGGTTGATGATGACCAGAGTGCTCATACTGGGAGTAAGGTCTTCGTGCCTACTGAATTTTCTTTTTTGATTTTCGATAAAGTATTCAGGTCTTTTTATTTTTCCTATATCGTGATAAAGAGCCCCGGCTTTTACCAGCAAGGGATCCAGTTTGACCTCCTCTGCAGCTTTTTCTGCCAGGGAGGCAACAATTAGTGAATGATGGTAGGAACCAGGAGCCTCTATGGCCATCTGCCTGAATATAGGCAAATCTGAGTTTGTTAACTCAAGCAGTTTGGTTATAGTGAGGAAGTTAAAAACGTATTCAAAGATAGGAAGAGAGAGGAAAGCTAAAGTAGCTCCTAAAACTCCGCCTAAAAGACCCATTATTATTTCGCTTGAGAAGAGGTCTAATGGGCCCAATTTTTCTCTTATAAGATGAATGATGATGATAACAAAAATGTTGATGGGTGAGATTACAAATATACCGGCTCGAATGGTGGAGCTACGTTTTTGTTTCTTGTAGTATTTTATTCCATAAATAGCAGCTAAGCCGCCTAATAAGGTAAAAATCAGCAGATAGAAATTGGCTTTGAAGAGATAACCCACTAACAGACTGTTAATAATTGTAAAGACCAGAGCGATATGACTTGTTGTCAGAAAAGCAAAAAGAAGAACACCGAATTGATAGGGAAAGGCATATCTGTAACTTTCAGCGTGAGTAAACAGGAAAAAATTTGTGTTCTGGCTGAATATATCTGCTAAGAAAATAGAAAGCTTATAGAAAACAAGGCTGAGAATAAGAGCAATCCCCATCATGAGGAAGTTTTTCATAGCCGATCTATATTTCAGCAGGGACTTCAGATAATACCAGAGAGAGATAAAAAGAAGCCCAAACAAAAGAAATGAGCCTGAGAAGTTCGTCAGCCAGCTTGGCTTTGCCTGGAGGTTTTGATTTATGATTCTGATTTGTTTGAGGATGTCTTTGTTGACCTCATCTCCTTTGCGGATGATAACTTTTCCCTTTTTTATGGTATAAAAGACAGTTTCTACCTCTTTCCTGGCCTTTTCTTTCCTTAATTCTGTTTCGACTTTGTTGTAGGTAATATTGGGAGAAATAAAAAGATGCGAGAGGGAAATGAGCAGGGATTTATCTCTTTGATTAAGCTCTATTTTGTTTATTTCTTCAGTTAATCTTTGTTTGCTCTTTTTTATATCAAATATCTCATTGATTTTTGTTATTTTTTCGCTTTCCGGACTTTTTATAAGAGTGAATCCTCTTTCTTGTTCGCCGTGAATGAAGAGGTTTTCAGAGAGAACTGTGCCTCGGGGAAAAATTTTACCAAGAAGATTGATTAAGCTTTCTTCAATTTCAGCAGCAAACTTAATTTTTATCAGGGAGTTTATGTCCAATGATGAGAATTCAAGGCCAAATTTATCGAGAATTTCCTCCTTGAATTCCTCTATCCTTTTTGTGGTCACAGGTTTTTCTTTGAGCCATTCTCGTCCGAGATTGAAAATTTCTCTAATTCTCTCTTCTGTATTCAGAAATACATTCTGGTCAAAGTTATAAACTGGAAAAACAGCTTTCTCTGCTTCATTTTTTCTTTTTCTTGTTGTTTCTTTGTCTTCGATGGTTAAATCTTCCGGAGCTACTATATCAGAAGAAGCAATTTCTCCCTCTTTGAGCAGAGGAAGGGATTTTGAAGGGAGGTATGAAATAAAGTAAGCAAGAACCAGGACAAATAAAAAGAGATAGACAAAGGGACCATGAAAAAGTTTTTGCAAGAAATGTTGTTTTTTTTCTTTTTGGGGAGGAAAAGATGCAGTTGATTTCTTTTTGGGCAGAGGAGTTGAACTTTTAAAAAGTTTAATTTTTTTAACGGAGAAAAAATTCATTTATCTTTTGAGGGATTTAGCTTCGGCCTTCTCATAGGCTTTGATGATTTTTTGAACTAAAGGGTGCCTGACAACATCTTTTTCGTTAAAATAAATAAAGGCTATATTCTTAATAGGAGAGAGAATTTGGATAGCTTGTAAAACTCCAGACTTTTTTGGCTGGGGAAGATCAATCTGGGTGATATCTGCAGTGACAACAACTTTGGAATCAAAGCCAGAGCGAGTCAGCATCATCTTCATCTGTTCTTTAGTTGTGTTCTGGGCCTCGTCGAGAATTATAAAAGAGCTGTTTAATGTTCTCCCTCTCATATAAGCTAAGGGAGCGATTTCAATGATTCCTTTTTCTATAAGTCTATTAGCCTGTTCTCTTTGGGTTAAATCAAAGAGAGCATCGTAAAGAGGGCGGAGATAAGGATTTATTTTTTGGTGGATATCACCGGGCAGAAAGCCTAATTTCTCACCTGCTTCCACAGCAGGACGAGTAAGAATTATACGTTTGACAGCTTTATTCTGGAGAAAAGAGAGAGCCAGGGCCATAGCCAGGTAGGTTTTTCCTGTGCCTGCAGGTCCAATCCCAAAGACTAAATCATAGGTCTTAATTGCTTGAATATATTCCTGTTGGTTTAGACTCTTTGGAGTCACTGATTTTCGGGACAGGTTTAAAGCTTCTGCAGGAAAGAAGTCTTCCAAGCTCTGAGTTTGATCCTCTTCTAAAAGGTCAAGGGCAATATGAAAATCTTCTTCTTTTAAAGTATAACCATTTTCCTCTAATTCATTTATTTTTTTGAAAAAGGATTTAGCAAATTCTACTTTTTTAGGATCTCCATCTATCAACAAGCAGTCACCCCTGACAGTTAAACTGGTTCCCAGTCTTTTTTCAAGCTTTTTTAGGTTTCTGTCCAAAACGCCAAAGATGGCATTATTCTTTGTATAAGGGTGGGTGATTTTTTCCATATTTTTAGATGATGGGGAAGAATATTTTAGACATCTAGATAATTATAAACATCAAAATATGGATTTTGTCAAGGTATCGGGGTCAGACCTTCATAACTTTTTTTTCCAATTTTTTTGAGTTTTAAGTGAAAATTTTTACTGATTGACATTATGATATCATGGTATTATTATTATATTGAGGTGATAACATGGGTGCAACAACATTGAGACTTTCAGATGAAAAACTGAGACTCATTAGAGCAATAGCTGGTTACGAAAATAGACCTATGAGCAAAATCTTTGAAGAGCTCGTAGATGAATATGTTGATAGGCATAAAGAAACTCTTGAATTGATAGGTATACCGGGCTTTGTAGAGGAATGTAAGAAAGGATTAGAGGAGATTAAAAAAGACGGTGGGAAGGATATAAATGAGCTGGTCGATTAGAATATCTTCTGATGCAGAGAAATATTTCCAGAAATTAGATAAGAAACGAAGAAAAAGGATAAAAGAAAGACTTCTTACATTATCGGAACAAGAAAATCCTTTAGAGAATCCTCAGGTGAGAGCTTTGACAGGTGAATTAAAGGGATTTTATAGATTAAGGATTGGAGATTATAGAATAATTTTCGCATTATTGGAAAAAGAAGAAATTATTGCTGTCGTTAATATCTTCCCCCGAGGAAATGCATATTAACTCAAAAGGTTTATTAAATCAAAGTACTTCCCGTTTCTCCGCCTCGACACCTGTCTCCTTATCTCTTTGTTGTTCCTTTTATAAAATTAAAAAGGAAGGAAGCTTGAAAAAAAGAGTTAGCTGTTATATATATCAATTTAATTTAAAAAGAGGTAAATTCCAAAACAGGCCTTATAATCCAATTTTAACCTCAACTAAGAAAAGGAGAAAAACATGGAAAACGAATTTACTACTGTTCCCATTCCAACCTCCTTGTATAAAAAGATCGAGGAGAAAATAAAGGATTCAGAAATCAAATCTGTCTCGAGTTATGTCACTAAAGTCTTAAGAGAAAATCTTTCAAAAGAAAAAGGGAATGAGGATACTTTTAATAAGGAAGATGAAGAGAAGGTGAAGGAAAGGTTGAAAGCATTAGGATACATTGATTAAAATAATGGGGTCAAGTCTTACATTATAACATTTATCTCATTGTAAGATTGTTTTCCTCTACGCATTATTCTGGAATGGCGATGTGGATGTTTAATGCAGTATATGATACGAATCAATGTAAATAAAAAATGTTATAATGTAAGACTTGACCCCCAAAGCCCCCAAAGTCAAAGCAAAGCGACGTGGCAATCTCACCTACTATTTGCCAGTTAATTATTTACATACTAAGTATCAGGAGGATAGAATGATTCAACCGCACGGCGGCAAGCTTATTGAAAGGGTTCTTTCCCAAAAAGAAAAAGAAAGGATTCTCAGCAAAGATAAAGAATTAGCTTCCATAAAACTTGATAGAGAATCAGTAAGCGATGTTGAAAACATAGCTTTTGGGATTTTTAGTCCTTTAGAGGGATTTTTAGGAAAAAAGGATTTTCAGAATGTTTTAAACCATATGAGACTTTCTAATGATCTTCCCTGGCCTATCCCTGTTGTCCTGGATGTTGGCAAAGAAGAAGCAGAAAAATTAAAGGAAGAGCAGGAAATTATCCTCCTCAACGAAAATGGACAGCCTGTAGCTCTTTTTTTTCTTGAGGAAAAATATGAGTATAATAAAAAAGAACTGGCAGAGAAGGTCTTCCAAACCACAGATTCTGCTCATCCTGGAGTAGCTAAAGTTGAGAGAATGAAAGATATTCTATTAGGGGGAAAGATTGGTTTGATTCAGGAATCTTCCACACCTTTTTATAGATATAAACTCAGACCTTTAGAGACAAGAATTCTTTTTAAAGAAAAAGGCTGGAGGACAGTCGTTGGTTTTCAGACAAGGAATACCCCACATATCGGACATGAATATGTTCAGAAAACTGCCCTGACTTTTACTGATGGCATCTTTGTTAATCCTGTTATTGGACGGAAGAAAAAGGGGGATTTTAAAGACGAGGTGATTCTTGCCTCTTATGAAGAGCTTATAAAAAATTACTATTTAAAAGAGAGAGCAGTCATGGTTATACTCCAGATGGAAATGAGATATGCTGGGCCAAGAGAGGCAATTTTTCACGCCATAATCCGTAAGAATTTTGGCTGCACCCACATCATCATTGGCCGCGATCATGCCGGGGTTGGCAATTATTATCCGCCTTATGCAGCCCAGGATATATTTGAAGAATTCCCTGATTTGGGTATTGTACCTTTATTCTTTAAATCTTTTTCTTTCTGCAAGAAGTGCAATTCAGTTGTAAATGAAAAAACCTGTCCTCATCCAGCTACGGATCACATCAATTTTAGCGGAACAAAAATCAGGGAATTACTCACTCAGGGAAAGATTCCTTCTTCGGAATTGATGCGCCCTGAGGTGGCGAAAATTATCATCAGCTACGATAACCCTTTTGTTGAATGATCTAATACAAACGCATTAAATAAAATTTAGGTTTAATGATTAAGAATAGAGAAAGGAGTTTAGGAGACGTGGAAAGAGAAAAAATCAGGAAAAAGGAAAAGCTCGATGAACAGCAGGGATTTACTTTGTGGTTTACGGGATTGCCCTGTTCTGGGAAGTCTGCAGTGGCTAATCGAGTTGCTGAGGTTCTCAAAGAGCGGGGAAAAAGAGTAGAAAGGTTAGACGGTGATATTGTTCGTCAGAGCCTGACCAGGGATCTGGGGTTTTCTAAAGAGGACCGGGATGAAAATATACGAAGGGTAACCTTTGTGGCCAAGCTTTTAACCAGGAATGGTGTGGCAGTCCTCACTTCTTTTATCTCTCCCTATCGGGAGATAAGGGCCGAGGCTCGAAAAGAAATCGGAAAATTTATAGAAGTTTATGCCAAATGTTCCCTAAAAGCATGTATGGAGCGGGATGTTAAAGGTATGTACGAAAAAGCCATAAGAGGAGAGATAAAGGAGTTTACCGGTATTTCTGACCCTTACGAAGAACCTATAAACCCGGAAATACTTATTGAAACAGACAAAGAAACTTTAGAAGAGAGTGCCAACAAAGTCATCCAGAGATTAAATGATTTGGGATATTTGGAATAAAATAGGATTTCCTGCAGGTCATTGCAAATAGTAAAGTGACAAAGCAATTTCAACTTTTTATTGTCATTGCGAGCCCAGAGGGTGAAGCAATCTAATAAAAAAGGATAATGAATAAATATTTAATCACAGGGGGGCTGGATTTATCGGTTCTCACCTTGTTGAAGAACTTGTTAAAAAAGGACATGAAGTAAGAATTGTTGACAATTTTATAACAGGGAAAAGGGAAAATATTGAATCATTCAGACATAAATTGGAATATTTTTCATAATTTTAATTTATTTAAAACTTTTAAACATTCTAATGTTAGATGAAATGATTTATGGATATTTATTTTCAGCCTCGGTAGCTCTGGTGGGATTTACTGCTTTGTTCCTTGTTTTTCGGTACCAAGTAATTGATATATATGTTGATAACAGAAAGGATATTCTAAGATCATTACTGAAAGACAAAATTAGGGAAGAATCATGGCTCCAAGTAAGAATCCAAGATATTGGTAAGGATCCATATGAGGATGATTTTGAATATTTCAATCGATTTGAAGATAGAGCAGTAAATAAATTTGTCGATGATATCCTTAAATTGAGGCAAAGGAGGAAAAATATACTTAATTTCGGGCTGTTATTAATCTCACTTTGGGGAACGTTATCATTAGTCTATATTTATCAATATTCTGTTAGAAGCAGTTATTACATGACTAAATATTTATTTTTTATATTTGTTTTTTTCACTTTAATGTATATCATATCTGCACTTTCTGCTAAAAAACCAGAATAATTATGAATAAGAGATGCTTTCTATGAATAGAAAATCTTTGATTAAAGACTATATGGTAAAATTACAATATAAAAAGTCTTTTAAAAATCGACGCAAGATTCTTCAAGAGAAATCTTTGAGATCTAGATTATATAAGATTAGATATGTAACTGTTTTAGAATGTTTAACTGAATTTGTTAAGTCTCATGATGTTACTCTCTTAGATGCAGGATGTGGTGATGGTGTATTTATTTCTAAAATTGTATGTCAATTTTCTCGAATAATAGGATTAGATCTTTCTTTTAAGTCGCTTTCATATATAAAAGAAAAACAGAAAGAAATACAATATGTCCCACTGGTTCAAGGGGACATTGAGATGTTACCTTTTAAGTCTGATAAGTTTCCGTTAATTGTATCTATAGAAACTCTTGAACATTTAGTAATAATTGAAAAAGGATTAAAAGAAATGCATCGATGCTTATCTCCAGACGGAATTTTGATAGTTACAATTCCTTCTGTTATGAATCCGAGGAATATTAATATTGTTGGAGAGTCGTCCTTTTTATTAGGGTTGAAAAAAACTTTGTTATCGATTCGGAAAGGATATATTGAGCATATCTGGAAAGATGAACAAGGCTTTGAGTATCCACATAGAATCTATTGTAAAAGTAAAATAAAAAGAATAATTGAAGAGTACGGTTTTATGATTCAAACAATCAAAAATACGCCACTAATAATTTCTTCAAACCAAAATACTTTAATTGAAAGAATAATAAACAGATTTACTCGAAGTCGTTTTGGCGAATTGTTAATTGTAGGTGCAATCAAAAAATAAAGTTGAATCTTTTCTGAATGAACTATGTTAAATTTAAAAAACAATTCTTTTATCATAATGTTTGGCCTATGTTGTGTTGGTTCCAATGTCATTCTTGTTTTGCAAAAGCAAAGGGTTAAATTGTATTAAACTCTTTTTGTCAACGAGTTACCTTGATAATGGAGAAAAACAAGGATAAAGATAAGGAAAGATTGACTATATGAAAGAATCAGATGGAAAAAAACATTATTTATGAAAGCCTTTGATGATTATGTAACAAGAAATAATTAAGAGGATTTATAGAAACAAAATTATAAAATGACCAAATACTTAGTTACAGGAAAAACAAGTTTTATCGGATTGAAAAAAACCATCCACTGGTATCAAAAATTGAGATGAGCAATGAATGATAGAGCCTTAGCATTAGAGAGAAAAATAAAAAATAAGAAAGCTCGAGTTGGAATTATCGGCCTGGGTTATATAGGACTTCCTCTGGTAAAAGCTTTTTTGAATACAGGATACAGAGTTGCCGGATTTGATATTGATGAGAGAAAAATTGAGATGCTCAATCAGGGAAAAAGTTATCTGAAACACATAATTATTGATGAACTAAAATCTTTTCTAAAGGAGCAGAAATTTCAGGCCACATCAGATTTTGCTCTACTGTCCGATGTTGATGTGATTATTATCTGCGTTCCAACTCCCCTTGATTCTCATAAAAATCCTGATTTATCATTTGTTATCAAGACCACAGAAGCTATTTCCCAAAACCTGAGAAAAGAACAATTGGTGGTTTTGGAAAGCACTACTTACCCTGGGACAACAGAAGAGGAGATGCTCCCAATTCTTGAGGCAAGGGGCTTGAAGGTTGGAAAAGATTTTTTTCTGGCCTATTCTCCAGAGAGGGAGAATCCAGGAGATAAAGTCTATTCAACTTCAAACATACCAAAAGTTGTCGGAGGCGTAACCCGAAACTGCAGGCAAGTGGCAAAAACTCTTTACGACCAGGTTGTCGTGAAAACAATTCCTGTCTCTTCTCCAAAAGTTGCCGAGGCTACCAAGCTCTTAGAAAACATTTTTCGCTCGGTCAACATTGCCCTGGTTAACGAGATGAAGATGATCTTTGAGCGCATGGGAATAGACATATGGGAGGTAGTGGA
>Ga0209986_10000717_pt1 | contig 32716 bp, 29 predicted proteins | sample BlataG_FD_183168 | JGI IMG/M metagenome (GOLD analysis project Ga0209986, IMG submission 183168) | Deep subsurface microbial communities from Black Sea to uncover new lineages of life (NeLLi) - Black_00105 metaG (SPAdes) (version 2) | ecosystem: Environmental > Aquatic > Marine > Oceanic >...
AGGGCAACCGCCTGCACTGCGGCCAGCACCCCCACTCCGATCGCAAAATTCACCATCATCGGCACCAGCCGACAGGTCTCGACGGCCCCGCGGGCGACCTTCAGCCGCATCGGAGGGGCGTAGGTGAGCGCGGCGTCGGCGGTATCGGCCTTGCGGCGCAACCGGATCGGCGGGCTGCCCAGCCACGACGAGCCTGCCTTGGCCTTGGACGGGGTGGCCGAGAGCACTGCCACCAGACCGTCGTCGGGAACCCGCCGGCCCGGTTGGGTGATACCGGAATTACCCAGGAAAGCCCGCTTGCCGACGGTGGCCTTGGCGATGTGGATCCAGCCGCCACCGAGTTCATAGGAGGCCACCATGGTGTCGTCGGCCAGGAAGGCGCCGTCCTCGACAACGGTGAACTTCGGGGTGAGCAGTGCGGTCGAGATCTCGGTGTCCCGGCCGATCTTTGCCCCCAGAATCCGCAGCCACACCGGGGTCAACAGACCCGCGTAGAGGGGAAACAGGTAGTTGCGGGCAGCGTCCATCAATCGCTCGGTGCACCACAGTTGCCAGCCGACCCGACTGCGGACCGGACGGTATCCCTCGCGCAGCCCTACCGACAACGCCCGGACGCCGACCACCGTGACCGCCGCGTACACACCCGCGGCGACCAGGGTGGCCACCGGTATCCACGGGGCGGCCTGCCACAGTGCCTGTTCCAGAGTCGTCGTCTCCCGCACCGCCCAGGCCAGTACCGCCAGGCCCGCGCCCAACGACACCAGTGGCAGCGCGCCCAGCACCACCGACGACAACCCGTAGACCACCACCCAGTGCGCGGCCCGCGGGGGGCGGTGATCGGGCCACGGATGGCGGGCCTTGCCGGACTTCACGGCCGGGGAGCCCTTCCAGTACTGGCCGTTCTTGACTTTGCCCACCACTGCCGAACCGGCCGCGACGTCGGCATCCTTACCCACCACCGACCCGGGCAGCAGCGTGGTCCGCGCCCCTATCGTCGCGTCGTTGCCGACGGTGATCGGACCGACGTGGAAGAGATCCCCGTCGATCCAGTGCCCGGTCAGATCGACCTCCGGTTCCACCGAACTGCGGTGGCCGAGCGTGAGCATCCCGGTGACCGGTGGCGCGGAGTGCAGATCCACCCCCTTGCCGACCGAATTTCCCAGGGCACGAGCGTAATACACCAGCCACGGGGCGCCGGAGAGATTCTCGGCTCCGGCGGCCTCGGCCAGCCGCTCCGCCAGCCACACCCGCAGATGTGCGGATCCGCCGCGGCGGTAGGTTCCGGGTTTGAGCCCGGACAGCAGTACCCGGGCGCCCACGACGGCGATCGACATCCGGCCCAGCGGGGTGATGAACGCGACGAACGCGGCCGCGACGATCCACCAAGGCACTGTCACCAGCCACGGCAGCGGGTACACGCCGGCGACCAGATTGTTGATCAGCGCCAGCCAAGTCACCCACTGCAGACCGGTGAGGGTTGCCAGCGGTAATGACAGGGCCACCTGAGCGGCCTGGGCGGAGAGCGGCGTGGGAGCCACCCGCCGCGGAGTGACGGCGACCGGTTCCGGTTGATCGGCGGCCATCTCGTCGAGGAAGCCGGCCAGCGACCCCAGCCGCGGATGGTCGTAGAGATGGGCGACGGTCATACCGGGATACCGGCCGCGCAGGGCCACCACCATCTGGGCGGCTGCCAGCGATCCGCCGCCCAGAGCGAAGAAGTCCGCCTCCGGCCCGTCCACGACGGCGCCCAGGATGTCCTGCCACTGCGCGGCGAGCCACCCCATGGTGCCGCCGAGTTGAGAGCCGACGTCCGGAACATCGCCCGGCGGCGGCCATGGCAGGGCGTCGCGATCGACCTTCCCCGAGGTGCGGGTGGGCAGTTCGTCGACCAGCACCAGACGGGGAACCAGCGCTGCCGGCAGCGCTCCGGCCAGGTGTTCCCGGGCAGCGGCCAGGTCGAAGGACGGGTCGGCGGAGGCGATATAGCCCACCAGCACCGGGGTGCCGCTGGAGGTCTTGCGCACCGCGGCCGCACCGCCGCTGACACCGGGCAGGTGCACCAGCGCCGCGTCCACCTCGCCGAGTTCGATCCGGCGTCCGCCGACTTTCACCTGATCGTCGGCCCGGCCTTGAAAGTAAAGGCCGTCGGCCTCGAGTCGCACCAGATCCCCGCTGCGGTAGGCCCGCGGCCAGCCCAGAGTCGGCATCGGGGCGTACTTCTCGGCGTCTTTCTCCGGATCGAGGTACCGGGCCAGCCCGACGCCGCCGATCACCAACTCACCGACCTCGCCGGGCGCGACCGGTTCGCCGGCGGCGCCGACCACGGCCAGATCCCAGCCCGGCAGCGGCAATCCGATGCTGACCGGCGCGCCCCCGGTGAGCTTCGCTCCGCACGAGACCACGGTGGCCTCCGTCGGCCCGTAGGTGTTCCACACCTCGCGGCCGTCCACCGCGAGCCGTTCGGCAAGATCCGGTGGGCAGGCCTCGCCGCCGAAGATCAACAGTCGCACCGCCTCCAGCGCCTCAGCCGGCCACAACGCCGCCAGGGTGGGCACCGTCGACACCACGGTGATGTCCCGGGAGACCAGCCACGGTCCCAGATCCATCCCGCTGCGCACCAGTGCGCGGGGTGCCGGCACCAGGCACGCCCCGTGCCGCCAGGCCAGCCACATCTCCTCGCAAGAGGCGTCGAATCCGACAGAGAGGCCGGCGAGGACCCGATCATCCGGTCCGATCGGATTGTCCTGCAGGAACATCCGGGCTTCGGCGTCGACGAATGCGGCGGCGTTGCGGTGGCTGACGGCCACGCCTTTGGGGGTGCCGGTGGATCCGGAGGTGAAGATGATCCAGGCGTCATCGCCGACCTGGGGCGGTGCCGCTGTCCATCCCCGGGACGATCCGGGGCCGCGGCTCAGCCCCGCCTCGGTGATGACGCCGGCCACTCCGGCCTCGGAGAACACCAACTGCGCCCGCTCATCGGGGTCGTCGGCATCCACCGGAACGTATGCGGCGCCGGCGGACAGGACGGACAGGATCGCCAGGTACAGCGAATAGCTGCCGGAGGGCATCCGGATCCCGACCCGGTCGCCCCGGCCGATCCCGCGGGCGGCCAGCCAGCGGGATCCAGCCCTGATATCCCCGATCACCTCGCTGTACGTCAGTTGGACGGTGCCGTCGTCGATCGCGGCCGCATCCGGATAGCGGTCGGCGGTGTCGTAGATGATGTCGACGAGCGTTCGCGGTGACGGTGCCTGGTTTAACAGCAGATATTGAGCGGGAATCCGGGGCGTCGCCACGTCTGTGAATCCTAGGCTCACCCGGCGTCCGGCGGGGTCCCAGTGCTCACCCGGTGTCATTCCGCCGGTCCGAGCCTGACAAGCTTGGCGGCGCAGAGGGGAGTATTCCTTCGCCGCGGTGTCGTCACCACGTCGGCCGTCTGTCGGTCGTCCGGTTCCGCGGGTCGCTTTCGGGCGGCGGAAGAGACCTCGGGCGTGCTACGAGGGCCGGAGGTCTGCGTCGTGAATGTATCCGGCCTCGAGTGGGGCATCACCCTGGCGGTGACGCTCGCCGTGCTGCTGATCGATGTCCTTGTCTTCGCCCGCCGGCCGCACGAGCCGAGCCGGCGCGAATGCGTGGTTGCGCTGAGCGTCTATGTCGGTATGGCGGTGTTATTCGGCCTGTGGGTGTGGCGCTTCCACGGCGGACAGTTCGGTCTGGAGTTCTACGCGGGGTGGCTCACCGAGTACAGCCTGTCGGTCGACAACCTGTTCATCTTCATCATCATCATGGCCAGCTTCAAAGTCCCCAAGATCTATCAGCAGCAGGCACTGCTGGTCGGGATCGTGCTGGCGCTGGTGTTCCGCGGTGTTTTCATCGCTCTGGGAGCCGTTGCCATCGAACGGTTCTCGTGGATCTTCTACATCTTCGGCGCGTTCCTGGTCTATACCGGGATCAAGCTGGCCCGCGATACCGATCACAGTGATGACGCCGACAACGCGGTGGTCCGGTTCGCCAAGAGGTATTTGAAGACCACCGACAGCTGGCACGGACTGAAGCTCTACGTCAAGCGTGCCGGCAAGCGCCTGATGACACCGATGTTCCTGGTGATCGTCGCCCTGGCGACCACCGACCTGCTTTTCGCAATGGATTCGATCCCGGCGATCTACGGACTGACCCGGGAGCCGTACCTGGTGTTCACGGCCAACGTTTTCGCCCTGATGGGGCTGCGACAGCTGTACTTCCTGCTCGGCGATCTACTCAACCGCCTGGTCTACCTGTCCCAGGGCCTGGCGTTCATCCTGTTGTTCATCGGAGTCAAGCTGTTACTGCACGCCCTGCACGAGAACGACGTGCCGTTCATCAATGGTGGCCAGTCGGTGCCCGTACCGGAGATCCCGACCCTGCTGAGTCTGGCGGTGATCGTTCTGACGCTGCTGTTGACCATGGTGGCCAGCCTCATCAAGACCAGAGTCAGCGATTCGCGCTGACCTGATCACGCCCAGTTGTCGTAGCCGCCCTCGGGTCCGAGCATCCGTTCGAGCCTGCTCCGGTTCAGTCGGGCGATCTCGTTGAGCACAACTTTGCGTTCGGTGTCGAGGTCGTTGTGCATCCGGTCGGCGATCGCGGCGATCACCGACGAGACCGGCGCGGTGTCCCGGACGTGCATGACGAACTCGAAACCGAACTTCTCGGCGTAACTCCGGGCCGAACTGTCCAGTAATTGCATGACCCCGGGGCGCTCATCCCACAGCGCGCACTGTTCGGCATGCGAACGGGCGCTGCCCGGTCGACTGCCCACTTTCGGGTAGGCCTGCAGAATGTCGTCCACGGACTCGTCCGAGAGGCCGAACAGCAGGGCGTCGGCCCGGCGGAACAAGGCATCGTGGTTGGGGTAGGGCCGCCCGGCGGCGAGATTCCCGGCCATCGTGACGCAGTTACAGCATTCGTACAGCGCATGCACCGCCTTGCGCAGTGGCAGATGGTTGAACGCGTCAAGCCCGATTCCCTGGTGCAGCAACACGCGTCCATCTTCTGAAACCGACGACACATCGGCGTTACCGCACGTTACGGCCAGGAAAACTCTTCACCCGGCAGGGTGATCCCCCAGTTCAGTGACCCTCCGCGGCGAAACGCTCGCGGGATCGCTCGATCTCGGCCTCGGCCTCGGCGCGGCCGACGAAGTCCGCGGCGTCCACATGCTTGCCCGGTTCGAGGTCCTTGTAGTGGATGAAGAAGTGCTTGATGGCCTCCAACTCGAACGTGGGCACATCCGCAAGGTCCTGGATGTGGTCCCAGCGCGGGTCCCCGGCCGGCACGCACAACACCTTGTCGTCCCCGCCGGCCTCGTCGACCATCTTGAACATGCCGACCGGCCTGGCCTCCACGATGACCCCGGGAAACACCGATTCCGGCAGCAGCACCAGGGCGTCCAACGGGTCGTTGTCCTCACCGAGAGTGTCCTCGATGTACCCGTAGTCCGCCGGGTATCCCATCGGGGTGTAGAGGTAGCGGTCCAGTCGAACCCGACCGGTGTCGTGGTCGATCTCGTACTTATTGCGCTGGCCCTTCGGGATCTCGATCGTGACGTCGAACTGCACCGCGGGACTCCTTCTTGCTGTCGGGTCGCCCGACGGCGACGGAAGACACCCTAACGAGGGATTCGCGTCCCCACCGCCCCGTTGGGCACAATGGAACGTAATACTAGGAGAGCCATGCTTGGGAAACCTCGGCGCCGCGGTCACGTGGTGCTCGCCGCGGCAGTGATCGCGCTGGTCGCGGTCGTCGTGGCGGCCGCTGCGCTCCTGACCTCCGGGGGCCAGAGCAACGCTTCTGTCCCCGCGCCGCGCCCGCCAGCCGCTTCCAACCCCGCCCTGATTCCGGTGGCGGACGCCGCCGCGGTACCCACCACCGCCGGCATCACCGCGGCCCTGGCCGCTGCGGTCGCCAACCCCAACCTGGGCACTCTCAGCGGCCGGATCACCGACGCCAAGTCGGGTGCCCAGCTCTGGGAGCAGCGAGCGGATCTGCCCATGCAGCCGGCGTCGACCAACAAGATCCTGACCGCCGCCGCCGCGCTGCTCATCCTGGACCGCAACGCCCGGGTGACGACCACGGTGCAGGCCGCCGACCAGACCAGGATGCCCGGCGTGGTGGTCCTCGTCGGCGGGGGTGACCCGGTGCTGTCGGCGGCCCCGCCCGGTGAGCCGACCTGGTACCGGGATGCGGCGCGCATCTCCGACCTCGCCGATCAGGTCCGTAAGAGCGGGGTCACGCCGACCGCCGTTCAGGTGGACACCTCACTGTTCACCGGACCCGATATGGCCCCCGGCTGGGATCCCGCCGATATCGCCGGCGGCGACATCTCGCCGATCCAGTCGGTGATGCTCGACGCCGGACGGATCCAGCCGACCACGTTGGAGTCGAGGCGTTCGCCCACGCCCGCCCTCGATGCCGGCCGTGCGTTGGCCGTCGCGCTCGGGCTTGACCCGGCCAGGGTCACCTTCGCTCCCGGCCCGGCCGGCGGTCGGCAACTGGCCTCGGTTCAGTCCGCGCCGCTGATGGAACGGCTGCGCCAGATGATGGTGCTGTCGGACAACGTGATGGCCGAAACCATCGGACGCGAGATCGCTAGGGCGACCGGGCGTCCGGCCAGTTTCGCCGGGGCAGCCGACGCGGTGATCAGCAAGCTGGCCGCGGCGAAGATCGATATGACCGGCGCCTCCCTGGTGGACTCCAGCGGCCTGTCGGTGGCCAATCTGCTCACTTCGAAAACTCTCGATGAGGTGATCAACGCCGCCGCCGGACCGGATCAGCCGGTGCTGCGGCCGATGGTGGACATGTTGCCGGTGGCCGGCGGCAGCGGCACCCTGTCGGAGCGTTTCTTGTCCGGGGACCCGAAGAAGTCCTCGGCCGGCTGGCTGCGCGCCAAGACCGGATCGTTGACAAACACCAACACGCTGGCCGGGATCGTCACCGATATGGACGGGCGGGTGCTGACCTTCGCCTTCATCTCCAACAATGCGGGGATGTCGGGCCGCACCGCGCTGGATGCGCTGGCCGGGATTCTGCGTACCTGCGGCTGTCGCTCATGAGCCGGTCCGGCAAGCTCCCCGGCTGTCGCTCATGAGCCGGTCCGGCAAGCTCCCCGGCTGTCGCTCATGAGCCGGTCCGGCAAGCGCCCCGGCCCGTGAGCAGCCCCCCACCCACGAGCGTTGGCCGATCCGTGGACTGGCAGTTCGCCGGAACCGTGGGCTCCCGACTGGCCCGACCCGGGCCGCCGGCCACCGAGTACACCCGACTGCAGGCCATCGACGATCTGGCCCGGGCCGCCCGGGCCGCCGAGACCCCGGTTCGCGACATCACCGGATTGTCCGCCGATGCTCCGGTGTCCGAGGCCCGCATCGTCGACCGCGGGCAGTGGATCCGATCGGCCTCGGATTCCATGCGGGTGATGACCGGCGGAACCGACATGCCGGGAAACCTCATCACCGGACGGGTCGCCGGCGCCCAGACCGGGGCAGTGCTGGCATTCATCTCCTCCGGCATCCTCGGCCAGTACGACCCGTTCGCTGCCGGGCCATCCGGTCAGGAGGGCGCGCTGCTGCTGGTCTACCCGAACGTCATCGCCGTCGAACGCCAACTCCAACTGTCCCCCAAGGACTTTCGGTTATGGGTGTGCCTGCATGAAGTCACCCATCGAGTTCAGTTCACCGCCAACCCCTGGCTGGCAGGGCATATGTCGGGCGCGCTGTCGGTGCTGACAGCCGACCGCAGTGACAATATCGGCGAGGTGGTCGGCCGCCTCGCTGACTTCGTCAGAAACCGGGGCGAACCCGCCGGCGCTGCCGGACCGGGCGGCGTCGTGGGACTGCTGCGCGCGGTGCAGTCCGATTCGCAACGCGCCGCGCTGGACCAACTGTTGGTGCTCGGCACCCTGCTGGAGGGTCACGCGGACTACGTGATGGACGCGGTGGGCCCCGCGGTGGTGCCATCGGTGCAGCTGATCCGTCGTCGCTTCGATGACCGCCGCCAGCGCAAACAGCCGCCGCTTCAGCGACTGTTGCGCGCTCTGCTCGGGGTGGACGCCAAGCTCAGCCAGTACACCCGGGGCCGGGCTTTCGTCGACCATGTGGTGGACCGGGTCGGGATGGCGCGGTTCAACACGGTGTGGTCCGGCCCTGACACGTTGCCGCTGCCCGACGAGATCGAGGACCCACAACGGTGGATCGACCGGGTGCTCTAGCCGGGTTGCGCACGACGCTGGCCGGGTTCGCCTCGGCCCGGCTGGACGGCGCACCCGGCTGGTGCGTTGCGCTGTCCGGGGGCGCCGATTCACTGGCGCTGACTGCGGCCGCCGCCGCCGTCCGGCCGACCACCGCGCTGATCGTCGACCACGGACTGCAACCCGGTTCCGGCTCGGTCGCGCTGACCGCACGACAGCAGGCATTGGACCTCGGCTGCGTTGCAGCGCAGGTGATTCGGGTCGAGGTGGGCTCAGCCGGCGGCCCAGAGGCCGCCGCCCGTACCGCCCGCTACGCCGCGCTCGGCACGGCCCGCGCCGGGGCACCAGTGCTGCTCGCGCACACCCTCGATGATCAGGCCGAGACCGTGTTGCTGGGGCTGGGCCGCGGATCCGGTTCGCGGTCCATCGCCGGGATGCGGCCGTGCGATCCGCCGTGGTACCGGCCGCTGCTGGGGGTGCGCCGGTTGACCACCGTCGCCGCCTGCGCGGAGCTCGGCCTGACCCCCTGGAACGACCCGCATAACCACGACCGCCGATTCACCCGGGTGCGGCTGCGCACCGAGGTGCTCCCGTTGCTGGAGGAGGTACTCGGCGGCGGCGTCGCTGAGGCGCTGGCCCGCACCGCCGCGGCACTGAGGGAGGACACCGACGCCCTGGACGCGATGGCCGAACAGAATCTGGTGACGGCGCGGGCCGGGGCGGGTCTGGCGGTGGCAGCCGTCAACGACCTTCCGGAGGCGCTTCGGCGCCGGGTAATCCGCGCCTGGTTGCTCGACGGCGGCGCGGCCGGGCTCACCGACCGTCAGATCCGGGCGGTCGACGCCCTGGTGAGCGCGTGGCGCGGCCAGGGCGGGGTAGCCGTCAGTTGGGGCGTGCGGAACACCCGGCTGTTCGCCGAGCGGCGTGGCGCCACCCTGACCCTGCGCAGCGAACCGGTCTGATTGTCCTCGCCGACGGCGGCATGGCACGCTGTGATCGTGTCGGCCAAAGAGCTGTATCCCGGGGACATCAAGTCGGTCTTGTTGTCCGAAGATCAGATTCAGACCCGAACCGCCGAATTGGGCGCTCGCGTGGGTCTCGACTACGCCGACGCGCTGGCCGGTCAGGATCTGCTGCTGGTGACCGTCCTGAAAGGGGCGGTGATGTTCGTGACCGATCTCGCCCGCGCCATCCCGGTCCCCACCCAGCTCGAGTTCATGGCGGTGAGCTCCTACGGCTCAGCGACCTCGTCATCGGGTGTGGTGCGGATTCTCAAGGATCTGGATCGCGATATCGCCGACCGGGATGTGCTGATCGTCGAAGATATCGTCGACTCCGGCTTGACGCTGTCCTGGCTGCTGCGCAATCTGGCGACCCGCCATCCGAAGTCGCTGCGGGTCTGCACGTTGCTGCGCAAGCCGGAGGCGGTCCGCACCGATGTCGACATCACCTACGTCGGGTTCGACATCCCGAACGAGTTCGTCGTCGGATACGGCCTCGACTATGCCGAGCGTTACCGCGACCTGCCCTATATCGGCACCCTGGATCCGAAGGTTTACGCCCCATGACCCCGAACGTCAGGTCAGTTCCCAGGCCGCGGTCACTGAGAAGCTGACGGTCTGCTCGCCGGGCTGCAGCGGCACCGGGGCCGCCGCCGCCATCGCCCCCTGCGGAATCGGCATCGGCCGCGGGAGTTCCGCGCCGCCCGGCGCCTCCGAAATCGAGAGCACAGTGCCCAGCGACAGCCCAGAGAGTTCGGCGTACTGCTCGGCGCGGCTCCTGGCGTCGTTGAATGCCCGTGCCCGGGCGTCGCTGACCAGTGCCGAATCGTCCTCGATCGAGTAGCTCACCGAATCGATCCGGGTGGCGTTACCGCCCGCCGCCACGACGAGGGCCAATGTCTCCGAGGCCGCGTCGAGTTCGCGAAGGGTCACCCGAATCGAGTTGCTGGCCCGATAGCCGGTGATCACCGAGTTCTCGCCGTACTGCGGCTGCAGGTTCACCGAGGTGGTGCTGATGTCCCCGGCGTCGATCCCGCGGGCGGCCAACTGGTCTGTCACCGCCTGCTGCCGTTCACTGGCCTGGTCCATCGCCGCGGTGACGTCAGGTGCGACCACCTCGACCCCGACCTCGGCGGTCAGCGTGTCGGGCACCCCTTGCACCTCGCCGGTACCCACCACCGTCACCTGGCGGGCCGTGCCGCCGACGGCGGGCGCGGAGTCGCATCCGGACAGGGTTGTCGCGGCCAATACCGCTGCGGCGCAGAGCATGACGTGGCGGCGCCTCAAGGGGCTGACGGCGATCGGCATGCCTCACCGTAGCGCGTGCCGTCAGCACCACCGCAGTTGCGACAGAAACGCCAGCAACTCGGCATTGATCTCGGCCGGGCGCTCCTGCTGGATCCAGTGCCCTGCGCCGTCCACCATGACCTGCCGGTACGGGCCGCGGGCCACCTCGGTAGCGCGGTCGGTCCGGGTGAAGGCCAGCACCGGGTCGGCGGTCCCGCCGACGAACAGCGCCGGGACGTCGATGGTCGGGGCGTGGGGATGGGCCATGATCTGCCAGTTGCGGTCGAAGTTGCGGTACCAGTTGAGCGCCCCGGTGAAGCCTGTTCGGGTGAACTCGGTGACGTAGTGCTCGAGGTCTTCCGGACTCAGCCAGTCCGGCAGTGGATCGGGCTCGTCGAGCCGGTCAATGAACCCTTCGGGACCCGGCGCCAGCATCCGACGGGCTGCGGCTTCACCGGCGGGTGCCCGCATCCCGCCCAACATCCGTCGCAGTGCGCGGCGCGGATCGGCGGCCATTTCGGCATCGGCGACGCCGGGTTGCTGAAAGTGCAGGATGTAGAAGAAAGTGTCGCCGAAGATCCGGCGGAACGCCTCGGTCGGCGGGGTGAGGGGCCGGGGTACCGGCGGCACACTCAACCCGGCCACCGCAGCCACCCGGTCGGGGTGCAGCAGGGGGGTGCTCCAGGCGACCACCGCTCCCCAGTCATGTCCGACCAGTGCGGCGCGGTCGGCACCGAGTTCGTCGATCAACCCCACCAGGTCCCCGGTCAGGGCGGTGATGTCGTAGGAGGCGACGGCTTCCGGGCACGATGAACCGCCGTATCCGCGCTGATCGGGTGCTACGACGTGGTAGCCGGCCGCGGCCAGGGCCGGGATCTGGTGGCGCCAGGAGTAGGCCAGTTCGGGGAACCCGTGAGCGAGGATCACCAGGGGGGCGTCGGTGGGGCCGGCCTCGGTAATACGCAACCGGATCCCGTTGACCTCGACGAGCCGTTCAGAGGGTGTGACCACGGTGTTAAGCCAAGCACAGCCCTGGTCGGCAACCGGACCGCCCGCCCCCGTCGGAAGAACCAAACCGTGACGGAAACCCGCAGGGCACCGGCCGACGTTGGGGTAGCGGTAGCCTGAAGGCTCCCAGGCTGCGATCGGAAGGACTGGGCCCACGCGGGCCGATGCTTGATGAACCGGAAAACTGTTATCCGCACGCTGACGGTGATCTCTGCCGTGCTGCTGCTTGGTTGGGTGTTCTTCTACTTCAACGACGACACCCGCGGCTTCAAGCCGATCGACACCTCGGTGGCCGTGGCCCAGATCAATGCCGACAACGTCAAGACCGCTCAGATCGACGATCGCGAACAACAGTTGCGGCTGGAGTTGAAGGACGGCAAGGACGAGACCGCCGGGTCGACAAAGGTCATCGCCAAGTACCCGACGGGCTACGCGGTGCCGCTGTTCGACTCGCTCACCGCCAAGGGAGTCAAGACCAACACGACGGTCAACCAGCCCAGCATGCTGGGCACGCTGTTGATCTACATGCTGCCGCTGTTCCTGCTGATCGGGTTGTTCGTGCTGTTCTCCCGCATGCAGACCGGCGGCCGGATGGGCTTCGGGTTCGGCAAGTCCAAGGCCAAACAGCTGTCGAAGGACATGCCGAAGACCACCTTCGCCGATGTCGCCGGCGCGGACGAGGCGGTTGAAGAGCTCTACGAGATCAAGGACTTCCTGCAAAATCCGGCGCGGTATCAGGCACTCGGCGCCAAGATTCCCAAGGGCGTGCTGCTTTACGGCCCGCCCGGGACCGGCAAGACCCTGCTGGCCCGTGCCGTGGCGGGGGAGGCGGGCGTGCCGTTCTTCACCATCTCCGGCTCGGACTTCGTCGAGATGTTCGTCGGTGTCGGAGCGTCCCGGGTCCGGGATCTGTTCGAACAGGCGAAGCAGAATTCGCCGTGCATCATCTTCGTCGATGAGATCGACGCGGTCGGCCGTCAGCGCGGCGCGGGCCTCGGCGGCGGCCACGACGAGCGCGAACAGACCCTCAACCAGCTCCTCGTCGAGATGGACGGCTTCGGCGAACGTCAGGGCGTCATCCTGATCGCCGCCACCAACCGGCCCGATATCCTCGACCCCGCACTGCTGCGTCCCGGTCGTTTCGATCGGCAGATCCCGGTGTCCAGCCCCGATCTGGCCGGCCGCAAGGCAGTGCTGCGGGTGCACGCCCAGGGCAAGCCGCTGTCGCCGGATGCGGACCTGGACGGCCTGGCCAAGCGCACCGTCGGCATGTCCGGCGCCGATCTGGCCAACGTGATCAACGAGGCCGCCCTGCTGACAGCGCGGGAAAACGGCACCATCATCACCGGGGCGGCACTGGAGGAGGCCGTCGACCGGGTGATCGGCGGTCCCCGGCGCAAGGGCCGGGTGATCAGCGAGACCGAGAAGAAGATCACCGCGTACCACGAGGGTGGTCACACCCTGGCTGCATGGGCGATGCCCGATATCGAGCCGATCTACAAGGTCACCATCCTGGCCCGCGGCCGGACCGGCGGCCACGCGGTATCGGTACCCGAGGATGACAAGGGTCTGATGACCCGCTCGGAGATGATCGCCCGCCTGGTGTTCGCCATGGGCGGCCGGGCCGCTGAGGAACTGGTGTTCCGCGAGCCCACCACCGGCGCGGTCTCCGATATCGAGCAGGCCACCAAGATCGCCCGCGCGATGGTGACCGAGTACGGCATGAGCGCCAAGCTAGGCGCCGTCCGGTACGGCACCGAACACGGCGACCCGTTCCTGGGCCGCACCATGGGCACCCAAGCCGACTACAGCCACGAAGTGGCCCGCGATATCGACGATGAGGTCCGCAAGCTCATCGAGGCCGCGCACACCGAGGCGTGGGCCATCCTCACCGAATACCGCGACGTGCTCGACATCCTGGCTGGTGAACTGCTGGAGAAGGAGACCCTGCACCGCGCAGAGTTGCAGGCCATCTTCTCCGATGTGCAAAAACGGCCACGGCTGACGGTGTTCGACGACTTCGGTGGCCGGATCCCCTCCGACAAACCGCCGATCAAAACCCCGGGCGAGCTGGCCATCGAGCGCGGCGAGCCGTGGCCCCAGCCGATGCCCGAACCCGCGTTCAAGAAGGCGATCGCCCAGGCCAGCGCCGTGCATGCACAGCAGGCCCCCCAGCCGTCTCAGCCCTCGGGCGGAAACGGCACGGCCAACGGTGCCGGTAACGGCAACGGCGCGCATGTGGGCGGCCGGCACCAGGCGCCCAGCGGTTCGACCCAGCCGGACTACGGCGCCCCGGCAGGCTGGCATGCTCCCGGCTGGCCGCCGCCGCAGCAGCACCAGCAGCCGGGGCATTGGTACCCGCCGCCGCAGGGCTGGGCCCCGCCGCAGCATGGGCAGCCCCAGCAGCCCCAGCAACCCCAGCAGCCGCATCAGGCTTACCCGACACCCTCCGGCCCTACGTCGAAGGACGCCCCCGGCGACGAGGCCGGGCGCCCCACCCGCCCCAGTTGATTGACGGACGGAGCAGCCATGCCGCAGCGCGATTCGATCACGCTCGAAACCCCGGTATTCGATCAGAGCCGTGCGGAGGCGGCCGTCCGCGAGCTGCTCTTCGCCGTCGGCGAGGATCCGGACCGGCATGGACTGAAGGACACCCCGGCCCGCGTCGCGCGCGCCTACCGGGAGATGTTCGCCGGGCTCTACACCGACCCGGATGCGGTGCTGGACACCACGTTCGACGAGCAGCACGACGAACTGGTCCTGGTCAAGCAGATTCCGATGTACTCCACCTGCGAACACCATCTCGTGGCGTTCCACGGGATGGCCCACGTCGGCTACATCCCCGGTGACGACGGCCGGGTCACCGGCTTGTCGAAACTGGCCCGGGTGGTGGATCTGTATGCCAAACGTCCGCAGGTGCAGGAGAGGCTGACCGCCCAGGTCGCTGATGCGGTCATGCACAAACTCAAGCCACGCGGGGTCATCGTCGTCATTGAAGCGGAGCATTTGTGCATGGCGATGCGAGGCGTCCGCAAGGCCGGCGCGATCACCACCACCTCGGCGGTGCGCGGGCTGTTCAAGACCAACGATGCATCGCGGGCCGAGGCACTGGGTCTCATCCTCCGAAAGTGACCGCGGGTTCTCTGCGTACGACAGTGATGGGAGTCGTCAACGTCACCGATGACTCCTTCTCCGATGGTGGGCGCTATCTCGATCCCGCCCGCGCCGTCGCGCATGCACTCACACTGGTGGCCGACGGGGCGGCGATCATCGATGTGGGCGGGGAGTCGACTCGCCCGGGTGCCGTCCGAATCGACCCCGCGGTGGAAACCGCCCGCGTTCTGCCTGTCGTGAAAGAGCTTGCAGCACAAGGGGTCATGGTGAGCGTGGATACCATGCACGCCGCGGTCGCGGAAGCGGCACTGGACAACGGAGCCGGAATCGTCAACGACGTCAGCGGAGGTCGTGCTGACCCGGACATGGCCCGGGTGATGTCACAAGCCGGGGTGCCCTGGGTGCTGATGCACTGGCGATCGGTGCGGGCCGACCGGCCCCACGATGTCCCGCGCTACCGCGATGTGGTCGGCGAGGTTCGCAACGAGTTGATGGCCGCGGTCGACGCCGCGGTGGGCGCCGGCGTCGACCCGGCCAACCTGATCATCGATCCGGGTCTGGGGTTCGCCAAAACGGCGCGCGACAACTGGTTGCTGCTGCGTGCGCTGCCGGAACTCGTCGGCGCCGGGATTCCGGTGCTGGTCGGCGCGTCCCGCAAGCGTTTCCTGGGCGCACTGCTGGCCGGGCCGGACGGCACGCCGCGCCCGCCGGACGGCCGCGAGACCGCCACCGCCGTCGTCTCGGCACTGGCCGGACTGCACGGAGCCTGGGGGGTCCGGGTGCATGATGTCCGCGCCAGTGTCGATGCGCTGAAGGTCACCGAGGCCTGGCACTATCCGCCGGAGGGCGCTGATGACTGACCGTATCGAACTGCGTGGCCTGAACGTCCGGGGAAACCACGGCGTCTTCGACCACGAGCGCCGCGACGGGCAGGACTTCGTCATCGACATCACCGTCTGGATCGACCTGGCCGCAGCCGCGGCCAGCGACGACCTTGAGGACACCTTCGACTACGGCGTCCTGGCCCAACGGGCCGCCGATATTGTGGCCGGCCCGCCGCGCGACCTGATCGAGACGGTCGCAGCGGAGATCGCCGATGATGTGATGGGCGATACCCGGGTGCATGCCGTCGAGGTCGTGGTGCACAAGCCCCAGGCACCCATTCCGCTGACCTTCGCCGACGTGGCCGTCGTCGCTCGCCGCTCCCGGCGGGGCGGCCGCGGGCAGATCGTCCCGGTCGCGACATGAGCCGGGTCGTCCTGTCCATCGGCTCCAATCTCGGGGACCGGTTGGCCAGGCTCCAGGCGGCCGTCGACGCGATCGGCGACGCCGTCGTGACCGTTTCGCCGGTGTGGGAGTCCGACGCCTGGGGCGGTGTCGAGCAGCAGCCGTTCCTCAACGCCGCGCTGATCGCCGACGATCCGGCCCTTGACGGGCCCGGCTGGTTGCGTCGGGCGCAGCAGATCGAACGTGACAACGAGCGGGTGCGAACGCAGAGATGGGGACCGCGCACCCTCGACATCGATCTGGTGTGCTGCTTCGACGGCGAGGGGGAGGTGTTCTCCGATGATCCTGAGCTCATCCTGCCGCACCCGTTTGCACACCAGCGGGCCTTCGTTCTGATTCCCTGGCTTGCGGTGGACCCGACGGCAGAACTGAGCGTCGCCGGACGCCGGCGACCGGTGCGGGCGATTCTGGACACCCTCGACGAGGCCGAGCGCCGGGGGGTGCGGACGACCGAATTCATCCTGACGTCCCGGGCGACCCGTCCGGAGGATTCGCGCTGATGGGACCGACTCGCAAGCGCGATCTGACGTTCGCTGTGATCGCCACCGTGATCGTCGGCTACCTGGCCATCGGGTTGCTGTACCGGTACTTCCCGCCGATCACGCTGTGGACCGGCCTTTCCCTGCTGGCGGTCGCCGCGGTCGAGGCATGGTGGGCGGTGTTGGTACGCGCCCGGATCAGGGACGGCCGGATCGGGGTGGGGGCGGGACGCCTTGACCCGCTCGCGGTGGCGCGAACAGTCGCCGTCGCGAAGGCCTCCGCTTGGGTGGGTGCGGTGATGTTCGGTTGGTGGGTCGCGGTGCTCGGCTATCTGCTGCCCCGACGCACCGACCTGCGGGTGGCCGCTGCCGATACCCCGGGGGCACTCGCCGCCGCTGCCAGTGCGTTCGCCCTGATGGCCGCGGCGCTCTGGCTGCAGCATTGCTGCACATCCCCCGGCGAACCGAGCGGCGGGGAAAACGCCCCGGCCGACTAGCGATACCGCGCGTCCGGCCCAGCTTGTCGCAGCCGGAAATCGGTTTGCATCGCGGTACAGTCAGCCCCATGACCGTTCAGTCCCGCGGCGCACGGAGCCGTCGCGGCGGCCGCGTGCCGGGCTGGCCGCTTCTGACGGCTTTGCTGGTGTTGGCCATCGCGGCCAGTGCGACCCTGGTATTCACCGACCGGGTGGAGTTGCTGCGGCTGGCGGTGATCCTGTCGCTGTGGGCCGCGGTGGTGGCTGCTTTCGTGACGGTGGTGTACCGGCGCCAGAGCGAACTCGACCAGGCCAGGGCCCGGGACATGAAGTTCGTCTACGACCTTCAACTCGACCGGGAGATCTCCGCCCGCCGGGAGTACGAGCTCTCCGTGGAGGCACACCTTCGTCGTCAGCTGGCCCGCGAGCTCCGGGCCCAGGCCGCAGACGAGATGTCCGCGCTGCGATCCGAATTGATATCGCTGCGGACCCAACTCGAGGTGCTGCTCGGTACCGATCTCGGTGAGCGGCCGGCACTCGGGAGTGACCGCCTCGCGGTCCCGATGCCCGCCGCGCCGGGACGGGTTGAGAGCAGCCGCGTGACGGTGGTCACCGAGGAGGTGGTCGCGATCGCGGCGGCAACCGAGACCATCGTGGAGAGCCCGATCATCGACGTCCCGGAGGAGCCGCTGACCCCTCCGCAGCCGCCGCCCGCTGAACCGCGGTACCCGGCCCGGGACTACCGGGGCAACCACCGCCGGCCCGCCGAGGAGCGATCCGCGCCGCCCCCGCCCCCGCCCCAGCCTCCGCCGCCGCCCCGGCCCGCCGCGCCCCCGCCAGCTGAACCCGCCGTCGTCCGTTCCGGCCCTGCCGTCGGCCCGCCTCAGCAGCCGGAGGCGCCGTGGCGGCCGCCGGAGGTGCGGCGTGGCCGCCATGCGACAGGCGACGCCGGGTGGCGCCCGCCGCGTTCCGAGCCCGTCGCCGCGTCGGACACACCGCGCGGTCGGCATTGGGTGCCTCCCGAGGAGCAACCCGGTCCGGCCGGACGGCACCGGGGTTTCAGTGAGCAATCGGCCCCGGAACCTCCGCCTGTCCCGGAACCAACTGCGGCCGCGGAACCGGCCCCCGGTCCCGAGCCCCAGGGCCAGCACACCGGCGGGCAGTCGGTGGCCGATCTCATGGCCAGGCTGCAGGTCAACGGTCCCGCCGGTGGCGGGGGCGGTGGCCGCCGCCGACGCGGGGACTGAGCCGGACGCTAGACTCTGGATCGATCGTCCGGTACCCGTCACCCTGGACCGGAACGCCATTCCGTCATGTCAGCGAGGTCGTCAAGGTGGGGACCCCCAACGGCTTGCGCCCGGCTCGGCTCAAAGTCGGCATCGTCTCGGCGGGCCGGGTCGGTACCGCGGTGGGAATGGCGCTGGAGCGCGCCGATCATGTGGTGGTGGCCTGCAGTGCCATCTCCGCCGCATCGCTGAGGCTCGCCGGTCGCCGGCTGCCCGACACCCCGGTCCTGCCGGTGCCGGAGGTGGCCGCACACGCCGAGTTGTTGTTGTTGACCGTCCCCGATTCAGAACTACCCGGGCTGGTGACCGGCCTGGCGGCGACGGGTGCGTTACGCCGCGGGACCATCGTGGCGCACACCTCGGGGGCCAACGGGGTGGCGGTGCTCGCCCCGCTGACCGATCAGGGTTGCGTTCCCCTGGCGATCCATCCGGCGATGACGTTCACCGGAGCCGACGAAGATGTCGCCCGGTTGGCCGACACCTGCTTCGGCATCACCGCCGCCGATGAGATCGGCTACGCGATCGCGCAGTCGCTGGTTCTCGAAATCGGCGGTGAACCATTCAGGGTCTCCGAACAGGCCCGCACGCTCTACCACGCCGCATTAGCCCATGGCAGCAATCACATCGTCACCTTGATGGCGGATGCGCTCGTGGCCTTGCGCGCCGCGTTGGCCGGCGAGGCACTTCTCGGCCAGGAACCGGTGGCGGACTCACCCGGGGGGCTTGCCGAGCGGATCATCGGCCCGCTGGCCCGGGCTGCACTGGAGAACACCCTGCAACGTGGACAGAGCGCGCTCACCGGCCCGGTGGCCCGCGGTGACGCTGCTGCGGTAGCCGCCCACCTCGCCGCCCTCGACGATGTGGATCCCCAACTGGCGCAGGCATATTGCGCCGACTCGTTGCGGACAGCGCAGCGAGCGCATGCCCCCGAGGAGGTCTTTGACGTGTTGGCGGACTTCAGGCTCGCCGGGCCGGGCCGATGACGACCAGGGCTCCGCAGTTCAGTGCCGGGCAGCTGAACGTCTACCCCACTCCGCATGCGGTTGCGGAGGTCAGTCGAGCGCTGCGACACACCGGTCGGCGGGTGATGCTGGTACCGACCATGGGCGCCCTGCACGACGGGCATCTCGCACTGGTGCGTGCCGCCAAGAAGGTGCCCGGGGCCGTTGTCGTGGTGTCGATCTTCGTCAATCCCCTGCAGTTCGGCGCGGGGGAAGATCTCGCCGCCTATCCGCGCCCACTCGACGACGACCTGGAGATGCTCAGCGACGAAGGTGTCGAGGTGGCTTTCACCCCGACCGCAGCGTCGATGTATCCCGATGGTCCGCGTACCACCGTCCATCCCGGAGCAGTCGGCAGCGAGCTCGAAGGAGCAGTACGCCCAACGCATTTCAGCGGGATGCTGACTGTTGTGCTGAAGTTGCTGCAGACCGTGCGGCCGGACCGGGCCTTCTTCGGTGAGAAGGATTATCAACAGCTGGTGCTGGTCCGGCAGATGGTCGACGATCTGAATGTGGGTGTTCGGATCGTCGGGGTCCCCACCGTGCGGGAGCCGGACGGCCTGGCGATGTCGTCGCGCAACCGCTATCTGAGTCCCGAGGAGCGCGAGCAGGCCTGCGCGCTGTCCTCGGCCCTACTGGCCGGCCGGTACGCTGCCGCTGCGGGTCTAAGCGCCGTTCTCGATGCGGCCCGCGCTGTTCTTGACGAGGTGCCCGCCATCAGCGTCGACTACCTGGAATTGCGGGGGCCGTGGCTGGAACCAGCTCCCACGGCCGGTCGGGCCCGGCTGCTGATCGCCGCCCGGCTGGGAGGCACCCGGCTGCTGGACAATATCGAGATCGACCTGCCTGATGGCCGGACTCCGGATGCGGGTTCCGCCGAATCTCACGAAATGAGTTGGCGCAACTGATGTTACGAACAGTGCCCAGGTCCGCTGGGATCGGAGGTTAGCCGTGCTGCTCGCCATCGACGTCCGAAACACCCACACCGTCGTGGGGCTCATCGCCGGTTCGGGTAATCACGCGAAAGTAGCTCAGCACTGGCGCATCCGGACCGAGCCCGAGGTGACCGCCGACGAACTGGCCCTCACCATCGAGGGACTGATTCAAGACGACTCCGAAAACCTCACCGGGGTAACCGGACTGTCCACCGTTCCCTCGGTACTGCACGAGGTCCGGGTGATGCTCGGCCAGTACTGGGCGGGCGTTCCGCATGTCCTGATCGAGCCCGGTATCCGGACCGGGATTCCACTGCTGGTCGACAATCCCAAAGAAGTCGGTGCCGACCGGATCGTCAACTGCCTGGCCGCCTACGCCAAGTTCAACACCGCCGCGATCGTGGTGGACTTCGGTTCGTCCATCTGTGTGGACGTGGTGTCGGCCAAAGGCGAGTTCCTGGGCGGCGCGATCGCGCCCGGGGTCCAATTGTCCTCCGACGCCGCAGCCGCGCGCTCGGCCGCACTGCGGCGGGTGGAGCTGACCCGACCGCGCTCGGTGGTCGGGAAGAACACGGTGGAATGTATGCAGTCCGGCGCGGTGTTCGGGTTCGCCGGCCTGGTCGACGGCCTGGTGCATCGCATCCGGACCGATATCGATGGTTTCGCCGGCCGCGACGTCGCCGTGGTGGCCACCGGGCACACCGCGCCGCTGATGCTGCCGGAGTTGAACACCGTCGACCACTTCGACAAGCACCTGACCCTAGACGGGCTGCGGATGGTGTTCGAGCGCAATTCCGACGGGCAGCGCGGGCGTCTCAAGCCTGCCCGCTGAACGGCCATCATGAAAAGGCCATTTAAGCTGCCACGTCGTGAGTGATGCTGACGCGACGGGTGCCGATGACCCGCAGGACGACGTTCCCGAGCAGTTCCGGATCCGGCAGGCCAAGCGGCAACGCCTGTTGGATGAAGGGCGGCAGGCCTATCCGGTGTCAGTACCCCGGACCCACTCGCTGGCCGAGGTCCGCGCCGCCCATCCGGATCTGGCCCCCGACACCTCCACCGGTGAGGCCGTCGGGGTGACCGGGCGGGTGGTGTTCGCCCGCAACTCCGGGAAGCTCTGTTTCGCAACCCTGCAGGAGGGCGACGGCACCCAGTTGCAGGCGATGATCAGCCTGGCCGGTGTCGGCGCCGACGCGCTGGACGACTGGAAGTCCGATGTTGATCTGGGCGATATCGTTTTCGTCCACGGCGAGGTGATCAGCTCGCGGCGCGGGGAACTGTCGGTGCTGGCTGACGGCTGGCAAATGGCGGCCAAGGCGCTGCGGCCGCTTCCAGTGGCACATAGGGAGATGAGCGAGGAGTCCCGGGTACGACAGCGGTACGTCGACCTGATCGTTCGCCCGCAGGCCCGCACGGTGGCCCGCCAGCGCATCGCCGTGGTCCGAGCCGTCCGCAGCGGGCTGGAGCGGCGGGGATTCCTCGAAGTCGAGACGCCGATGTTGCAGACTCTCGCCGGCGGCGCGGCGGCCCGGCCGTTCGTCACCCACTCCAATGCCCTGGACGCCGACCTGTTCCTGCGGATCGCCCCGGAACTGTTCCTGAAGCGCTGCGTGGTGGGCGGTCTGGAGCGGGTCTTCGAACTGAATCGGGTTTTCCGCAACGAAGGCGCCGATTCCACCCATTCCCCGGAATTCGCGATGCTTGAGACGTATCAGGCCTGGGGGACTTATGACGATTCCGCAGTCATGATCCGTGAACTCATTCAGGGCGTCGCCGATGAGGCGATTGGGACGCGGCAGGTCGCATTACCCGACGGAACCGTCTACGACCTCGACGGGGAATGGCCGTCGATTCACATGTATCCCTCATTATCAGAAGCGCTCGGCGAAGAGATCACCCCGGAGACTCCGGCCGAATACCTGCTGGCAATTGCGGATCGGCTCGGTGTCGAGATTCCCCGGGATCGTGGTTACGGACACGGGAAACTCGTCGAGGAACTGTGGGAACACACCGTCGGAGATACGTTGTGGGCGCCGACTTTCGTTAAGGATTTTCCGGTCGAAACCGCACCGCTGACCCGTCAGCACCGCAGTATCGCGGGAGTCACCGAGAAATGGGACCTTTACGTCCGCGGGATCGAACTGGCCACCGGGTACTCCGAACTGGTCGACCCGATCATTCAGCGGGAGCGATTCGAGGCCCAGGCCCGCGCCGCGGCTGCCGGCGATGACGAAGCGATGGCCCTGGACGACGATTTCCTGTCCGCAATGGAGTATGCGATGCCGCCCACCACGGGAACGGGAATGGGTATCGACCGATTGTTGATGGTGCTCACCGGACTGTCGATCAGGGAGACGGTGTTGTTCCCCATTGTTCGCCGCCACGGTAACTGAAACGCGCTGATTGTTAATTGTTGGAATTCCGAGTGGAGTTATGGCACATTAGCGGCAGGCTTAAACGATCTACGGTCGTTCCGCGCATAGAAGGTCGGAGGGAATTTCATGGCCAAAAAGGTCACGGTCACGCTTGTCGATGATTTCGACGGCGACGGTCCTGCCGATGAAACAGTCGAATTTTCCATCGATGGCGTGAGCTATGAGATCGACCTTTCGGTCAAGAATGCAAAGAGGCTCAGGGACGAATTCAAACAGTGGATCGACGCGGGCCGCCGGGTGGGCGGCCGCCGCCGCGGGCGTCCGGGTGCACCGGGCCGGGGTGGCCGTGGGTCGATCGACCGCGAACAGAGTGCGGCGATCCGGGAATGGGCCCGCCGCAACGGACACAAAGTGTCCACCCGCGGCCGGATCCCGGCTGAGATCATCGAGGCATTCCACGCCGCCAGCTGAGGTCCGGGCAACATAGCGAGCCCCTGTTTCGCTCACCGCGAAGAACTTCGCGTCTGGATTCGGGAAACGAATCCCCGGCCAGGTGCGTTGGACAGCTGTGTCGGCTATGACGGATTCGGGTCGGGCCAGCAGGGGAGAGCGCCTCTCCCGCGCCGCCCACTAGAGTGGACACTGCGGTGCACGGTGACTACCGCCGCACCAGGTGATGGAGGGCAGGTAACCACCGATGTTCGAGAGATTCACTGACCGCGCCCGCAGGGTTGTCGTCCTGGCTCAAGAAGAAGCCCGGATGCTCAACCACAACTACATCGGCACCGAGCACATCCTGCTGGGTCTGATCCACGAGGGCGAGGGCGTCGCCGCCAAGTCCCTGGAGTCCCTGGGCATCTCGCTCGAGGGCGTCCGCTCCCAGGTCGAGGAGATCATCGGTCAGGGGCAGCAGGCTCCGTCCGGGCACATCCCGTTCACGCCCCGCGCCAAGAAGGTTCTGGAGTTGAGTCTGCGCGAGGCGCTGCAACTCGGCCACAACTACATCGGTACCGAGCACATCCTGCTCGGTCTGATTCGCGAGGGTGAGGGCGTCGCAGCTCAGGTGCTGGTCAAATTGGGCGCTGAGCTGACCCGGGTCCGCCAGCAGGTCATCCAGCTGCTCAGCGGCTACCAGGGCAAGGAGACCGCCGAAGCCGGCAGTGGCGGCCGGGGAGGGGAATCCGGCAGTCCCTCCACCTCGCTTGTTCTCGATCAGTTCGGCCGCAACCTCACCGCCGCCGCGATGGAAGGCAAGCTGGACCCGGTCATCGGCCGCGAGAAGGAGATCGAGCGGGTCATGCAGGTGCTGTCCCGGCGCACCAAGAACAATCCGGTGCTGATCGGCGAACCCGGGGTCGGCAAAACCGCCGTGGTGGAAGGTCTGGCTCAGGCCATCGTTAACGGCGAGGTGCCCGAGACGCTCAAGGACAAGCAGCTCTACACCCTTGACCTCGGTTCGTTGGTGGCCGGCAGCCGCTACCGCGGGGATTTCGAGGAGCGCCTGAAGAAGGTCCTCAAGGAGATCAACAGCCGCGGCGACATCATCCTGTTCATCGACGAGTTGCACACCCTGGTGGGCGCCGGCGCCGCCGAGGGCGCCATCGACGCCGCGTCCATCCTCAAGCCCAAACTTGCCCGAGGCGAATTGCAGACGATCGGCGCGACCACGCTCGACGAGTACCGCAAGTACATCGAGAAGGATGCCGCCCTGGAGCGCCGGTTCCAGCCGGTCCAGGTCGGTGAGCCCACCGTGGCGCACACCATCGAGATTCTCAAGGGGCTGCGCGACCGTTACGAGGCCCACCACCGGGTGTCGATCACCGACTCGGCCGTGGTGGCGGCGGCCACGCTGGCCGACCGCTACATCAACGACCGGTTCCTGCCGGATAAGGCCATCGACCTGATCGACGAGGCCGGTGCCCGGATGCGGATTCGCCGGATGACGGCTCCGCCGGACCTGCGGGAATTCGACGAGAAGATCGCCGATGCCCGCCGGGAGAAGGAGTCCGCGATCGACGCGCAGGACTTCGAGAAGGCGGCGTCGCTGAGGGACCGGGAGAAGACGCTGGTCGCCCAGCGCGCCGAGCGGGAGAAGCAGTGGCGCTCCGGTGACCTCGATGTCGTGGCGGAGGTCGACGATGAGCAGATCGCCGAGGTCCTGGGGAACTGGACCGGCATTCCGGTCTTCAAGCTCACCGAGGAGGAGACCACCCGGCTGCTGCGCATGGAGGACGAACTGCACAAGCGGATCATCGGGCAGGAGGATGCGGTCAAGGCGGTGTCCAAGGCCATCCGTCGCACCCGCGCGGGGCTCAAGGATCCCAAGCGTCCGTCCGGGTCGTTCATCTTCGCCGGGCCCTCCGGTGTCGGCAAGACCGAGCTGTCCAAGGCGCTGGCGGCGTTCCTGTTCGGCGACGACGATGCGTTGATCCAGATCGACATGGGTGAGTTCCACGACCGCTTCACCGCGTCCCGGTTGTTCGGCGCGCCCCCCGGGTACGTCGGATACGAGGAGGGCGGTCAGCTCACCGAGAAGGTGCGTCGCAAGCCGTTCTCGGTGGTGCTGTTCGACGAGATCGAGAAGGCGCACCAGGAGATCTACAACACGCTGCTGCAGGTCCTCGAGGACGGCCGCCTGACCGATGGTCAGGGCCGCACGGTGGACTTCAAGAACACCGTGTTGATCTTCACCTCGAACCTGGGCACCTCGGACATCTCCAAGGCGGTCGGCCTCGGGTTCACCCAGGGCGGTGGCGAAAGCAATTACGAGCGGATGAAGCAGAAGGTCAACGACGAGCTCAAGAAGCACTTCCGCCCGGAGTTCCTCAACCGCATCGACGACATCATCGTCTTCCACCAGCTGACTCAGGACGAGATCATCCAGATGGTCGACCTGATGGTGGGCCGGGTGTCCAAGCAGCTCGCGGCCAAGGATATGGACCTGGAGCTGACCGACAAGGCGAAATCGCTGCTGGCCAAGCGGGGCTTCGATCCGGTCCTGGGTGCCCGGCCGCTGCGCCGGACCATCCAGCGCGAGATCGAGGACGCGCTCTCGGAGAAGATCCTCTTCGACGAGATCCAGCCGGGTCAGCTAGTGTCCGTCGACGTCGAGAACTGGGACGGCGAGGGTGTCGGCGAGGACGCCAAGTTCACCTTCAGCGGGGGGCCCAAGCGCGACACGGTCGAACCCGACCTGGCCGCGGCGGCGACGGAGTAGCACTCGATTCGAGAACCGACCGAAGCGGGCGGTCACCTTCGGGTGGCCGCCCGCAGTCGTCGCCGGTGCTCATTTCGCCGGTGCCCATTTCGCCGGTGCCTAGTGAGGCAGCATCGCGAAAACCTGCTTGATGATCGTCATCACCCAGCCGCCGGCGTTGGGGCTGTGGTAGCGCGGCCAGTTCAGTTGGAAGCTGACCACCCATGCCTGACCGGTGCGGTCCTCGGCGTACCAGCTGAATGTCAGATCGCCGGGCAGGTTGCCGGCTTTGGCTCCGATATAGGGCCACTCGGTGCGGTTGAGGTCGATCCCGGCCACCTCGGACATGATGTCGCGCACCGGTGCAGCCGGTCCGACGGCATTGTGCTGCAATCGGGCGTGCACCCGGCAGATGTCCTCGGCGCTGCCGTACCACTCCGCGCCGTAGGCCGAACCCGGGGAGTGGGTGCGCTCCGGATCCGGTTCGTAGGGGCGGGAATCCGCCTCGTCGAGCATGTCCGCGCGGGCGGCGGGGTCGGCTGATTTCCATTGTTCGCGGACATCGGGGTTGCCCCAGCCCACCGAGAAGATCTCCCGCATGGTGGGGAACGGGGTCATGCTGGCCGGGTCGTGGTGGCCGGCACTGATCAGCGCCTGTTCGACCGCGCCGGTGCCCAATCGTTCGATCAGCAGATCGGTTGCCATGTTGTCACTGGTGGCGATCATCTTGCCCGCCGCCTGCCGGACGGTGATCCGGGACCCTGGCGGCATGGTGTCGAAGCCGGATGAGCCCAGTTTCTTGGCCTCGCTGGTGATGGTGAGGGTGTCGTCCCAGCTGAGCTTTCCGGCCAGCACGGCCTGCTCGACCGCGTAGAGCACGTACGTCTTGAAAATCGATGCCAGCGGCAGGGATTCGGCCGTGTTGGTCCCGGCGACCTTCGTGCAGCTGCCGTCGTTGACCTTCGAGACCTGCCAGGAGTACCGGGCGCCGGTGCGACTCAAGGTGGTGTCGACGTCCTGCCAGGAGTTGATGAGCGGTTTGTGGGTGTCGACGGTCAGGCGGCTGACCATGGTCTGGTCATCGGTGCGCAAATCGATATCCTGGAGCGCCCCGAACGAACTGATCAGGTGCAGCCTGGCCGAACCGGCTCCGATGTCGATCCCGGTCAGGGTGTACGGCCGGTCCCACCAGAGCCGTTCCATGACGGCGGTGATCGGGTCGACCATATCCGGGGCGGCGAGGGTCGTGACGCTCACCGGGCCGATCGGCCACTCGGAGTTGAGCATGTCCATGACCTGGCGGGCCCGCACGCCTTGCGGGGTGTTGGTCTCAATCCGCAGGCCCGCGTTGGCGGTGGGCGCGGGCGGCGGTGCGCAGCTGCTGGCCAGTCCTACGACGGTGGACAGGGCGGTGACGAGCGCCAGCGCCCTGCGGCGCCTACGTATTCGCGTCGGACCTGGCAACGTCCAACACAACCTCGAACTCGAGTAGCGAAGCGCCCGTCGACACCGGATTCGCGCGCTCGCCGGCGTGCGCGGCGATCGCCGGACCGGACGCCCAGGCTTGGAAGGCTTCCTCGGATTCCCACTGGGTGACCACAAAGTAGCGGTCGTCGCCCTTCACCGGCCTGAGCAACTGGAACCCGAGGAATCCGGGCTGATTGTCGACGGCGTGGGCGCGGTGGGCGAACCGCTTCTCCAACTCCGGACCGGCGCCCGGGGGGACTTCGATTGCGTTGATCTTGACCACGGCCATGGCTGCAAGGCTACCGTCCCGCTCGTGGGATGCGGCACCGCGCAAAATGATGTCGTGACGAACGAACCGTTGACCCACCGCGGCGGCAGCGGTGATCCGTTGGTGCTGGTGCATGGGCTGATGGGCCGGGGTAGTACCTGGTCTCGGCAGTTGCCCTGGTTGTCGCGGCTGGGATCGGTGTACACCTACGACGCGCCCTGGCACCGCGGCCGCGACATCGAGGACCATCAGCCCATCAGCACGGAGAGATTCGTTGACGAACTGGTTGTGAGGGTCGAATCGCTCGGTGCACCTGCGGTGCTGCTCGGCCACTCAATGGGGGCATTGCACGCCTGGTGTCTGGCGGCGGCCCGACCGGATCTGGTGCGGGCGCTGGTGGTCGAGGACATGGCGCCGGACTTCGTCGGTCGCACCACCGGGCCGTGGGAGCCGTGGCTGCACGCCCTGCCCGAGGAGTACGGCTCCGCAGAGCAGATCATGGCCGAGTTCGGTCCGCTGGCGGGCCGGTACTTCCTGGAGGCCTTCGACCGCACATCGACGGGGTGGCGGCTGCACGGCCGGCCCGAGCGGTGGCTCGCGATCGCCGCGGAATGGGGAACCCGGGATTACTGGCAGCAGTGGCGCTCGGTCCGTGCGCCGACACTGCTGATCGAGGCCGGCGATTCCGTCGCCCCGCCGGGGCAGATGCTGCGGATGCGGGAGTTGGCCGCTGGGCCGGTCCGCTACCTACCTGTTCCAGGCGCGGGTCATCTGGTTCACGATGACGCGCCGCAGGTCTATCGGGAAGCAGTCGAGGCATTTCTCAACGGACTCGAACCCCACGTCGGCTAGGGGTTTTGTCCCCGTTGGGCGTCGGGCGCCGGCTTGCGCCACACGGAGATGTGGTTCTCACTGTCACCGGTGAACGGCGAACGGCGCCAGTCCGCGAAACGACTCTCGAATTCAAGACCAGCGAGTTGCGCCATCAGGTCGCATTCGGCGGGCCAGACATACCGGAACTCACCGTTGCGGTAGCGCAGCGATCCGTCCTTATCGCGGGTGTAGTGATGCGAGGTGCACATCTGCCGGGCGATGTCGTAGGTGTCGAATCCGACATGGGAGTCGGAGATGTCGAACGGAACCGCTGTTTGCCCCGGCGGAAGACGCCGCAGTGGTGGCACCCACAGTTCGATGACGAACCGCCCCCCGGGCACCAAGTGACGGGCTGCGTTGCGGAAGCACTCAACTTGCTCCTGCTGGGTCTTCAAGTTGGAAAGGCTGTTCCACGGAAGAAAAACCAGGCTGAATTCGCCTGGTACGACCGTTGTTGCCATGTCCCCCAACGTGACCGGCAGGTCGGCCTCGCTCACCTTTTCCCGGAGGCGGGCGATCATCGCAGCCGATAACTCGATCCCCGTCACCGCGATGCCGCGGGATAGCAGGGGGATCCCGAGCCGGCCGGTGCCGATAGCGAAACCGAGTGCCCGGCCGGATCCGGCGAGGTCCGCGAGAAGGTCGACCGCCGGCCCGATGACATCGGGCAGGAACTGTTCTGCCGAGTCGTCCTCGTACGCCGCCGCAGTGGCAGCGTCCCAGATGTCACTGGAGGTCATCGGCCGGACCATTACCGGGACGCGCGCCGTCGCCTTCGCCCGCCAGGGCGAATCGGCCGTCGGCGGTCTGCTCCACCAGTCCGTCGAGGAGAAGCGAATCCAACGCCCGGTCCCGCTGGGCGGTATTGGTCAGCCACACCATGTCCAATTGCGCCCGGTGCACCGGTGCCGAGCCTGCCCGCAGCACGTCGAGCAACTTCCCGCGGACTTGGCGGTCGGTGCCGGCATAGCGCTGCGTGGGCCGCGCCGGACCCTCGCCGGCCGGGTGACCGGCCTCCCGCCAGGCACACCGGGTGAGCGGGCAGAGTCCGCATTTCGGTGATCGGGCGGTGCATACCGTCGCGCCCAACTCCATCAGCGCGGCCGAGAACACCGGCGCCGTATCGTCTGCCGGCAGCAGGGCGTCCACGTCGGCGAGGTCGCGCTGCGCTGACGGACTGCCGGCGTCGGCCCGGCCGTGGACCGCCCGGGCAACCACCCGGCGCACGTTGGTGTCGACCACCGGCACCGGTTTGCCGTAGGCGAAACACGCCACCGCCCGGGCGGTGTAGGCACCGATGCCTGGCAGACCCAGGAGGGTGTCCACATCATCGGGAACCACGTCGCAGTGCTCAGTGGCGATGGTGACAGCGCACTCGTGCAAGCGTTTGGCGCGGCGCGGGTAGCCCAGCTTGCCCCAGGCGCGCAGAATATCGGCCGCGCCGGCCGCCGCGGTGGCCGACGGGGTGGGCCAGCGCGCCACCCAGTCCACCCAGATCGGAGCCACCCTGGCCACTGGGGTCTGCTGCAGCATGAACTCACTGACCAGGATTTGCCAGGCGCTGACTCCGGGGGCGCGCCACGGCAGATCCCGCGCGCTGTGCCGATACCACGGGATGAGTTCGGTGCCGGGGATGCTCATCGTGGCCCCGGCCGGGTGGCGGTGCAGAATGTGGGCCATGGCGAACAGCAGCCCTGCCCAAGCGTGGACGGCACTCAAGAAGGGTAACGAGCGGTTCGTCGCGGGTAACCCCGAGCATCCCAGCCAGAGCATTGAGCACCGCGCCAGCCTTGCCGTCGCCCAGCGGCCGAATGCGGTCGTATTCGGTTGCGCCGACAGCAGGGTCGCCGCCGAGATCATCTTCGACCAGGGTCTGGGGGATATGTTCGTGGTGCGAACCGCCGGCCACGTCGTCGACTCCGCCGTGCTGGGCTCGATCGAATACGCGGTGACCGTGCTCGACGTTCCGCTGATCGTCGTATTGGGCCATGACAGTTGCGGGGCGGTTCAGGCCACCCTCGATGCTCTCGACAACGGCAAGGTTCCGGGCGGATTCGTCCGGGACGTGGTGGAACGGGTCACTCCGTCGATCATGCTGGGTCGCCGCGAGGGCCTCAGCCGGGTGGACGAATTCGAGACCCGGCACGTGATCGAGACCGGAACCCAACTGCTGGCCCGCTCCACCGCGATCGCCAGTCGGGTGGATAAGGGGGAGTTGGCCATCGTCGGGCTGACCTACCGCCTTGCCGACGGCCGGGTCACGCTGCGCGAGCACCTCGGCGAGATCGGCGAATCCGGGGACGGTCAATCCGAGGGCCGCTAGCGCGAAAACCCCGGTAAACAAAGCGACACGCCGGGCGGGGTCGGACACCTCGCAGTGACCTGGCCTTACCGTGAGTTCGTGCTGGATCTTGAACCGCAGGGCCCGCTGCCACCCCAGGTCTACTGGCGGCGCCGCGGCCTGGCCCTGGGTATCGCGGCACTCGCAATCGCCCTCGTCGTCGGGGTGGCCTTCGCCATCTTCGGTGGGTCGGACTCGGCCAAGAACACCGCCAAGACCGAGTCCGCACAGACGCCGCAACCGGAGAACAAGACCCCGGTCGTGCCGCCGGCCGAATCCAGCCCCGAGCCCACCCCCACACCAACCGCGGCCGTCGAACCGCCGCCGGTGTTACAGGCCGGCGACGACTGTCCGGACTCCAGCCTGGCTGTCAAAGGCATCACCAACGCACCGCAGTACGTCATCGGCGATCAGCCGAAATTCACCATGATCGTCACCAACATCGGGTTGGTGGCCTGCAAGCGTGACGTCGGCGCGGCGGTCCTGGCCGCCTACGTCTACACACTGGACAACAACCGGCTGTGGTCAAACCTCGACTGTGCGCCCTCCAACGAGACGCTGGTCAAGACCTTCAACCCGGGAGAGCAGGTGACGACCGAGGTCACCTGGACGGGCATGGGTTCGGCCCCGCAGTGCCCATTGCCGCGGGAGCCGATCGGTCCCGGCACCTACAACCTCGTGGTTCAACTGGGCAACCTGCGCTCCGCGGCCGTGCCGTTCGCCCTCACCGATGTGGCGCCGCCGCCTCCGGTCGAACCGGCTCCACCGGTCGACGTCGGACCGGCGCCGGGACCGCCCGTGGACGCACCCCTGCCGGAGCCTGCACCCGTCGGCTGACAGTGCCGGTCGGCCCCTGTGGCTACCGGGCGGTCGGGCTACCAAGCCGTTGGATTGGCTGAAGCCCCGGTTACTGACAGCATGGCGCGGAGCGCGTCGCCGATGGTGGCGCATTCGATCGTTCGCAGCCCCTTCGGTGCCGGACCGCAGTGGGCCGGCACCAGCGCGGTGGTGAAACCCAGCCGTGCGGCCTCCGCCAGCCGCCGGTCCATTCCGGTCACCCGGCGCAGATCACCGGCCAATCCGACTTCACCGATCACTGCCAGCGTGGCCGGCAGCGGCCGGTCGGTGAATGCCGACGCGATCGCCATCGCCACCGCAAGATCCGAGGACGGATCAGTCAGTCGCATCCCGCCGACGGTCGACAGGAAGATGTCCATCGCTCCGATCGGCACGCTGGCACGCTTTTCCAGCACCGCGTTGATCATGGCCACCCGTGATTGATCGATGCCGCTGACCGCCGCACGCCGGGGTGCGGCCGGGTTGGCCGGTTTCGCCAGGAGGGCCTGGATCTCGCCGATCAGCGGGCGCTTTCCGTCGAGTGTGACGGTGACGGCCGTGCCCGGCACCGGCTGCGGGCGCTGGTCCCGGAATAGTCCCGATGGGTCGGCGACGCCCTGAATTCCATTGTCCTGCAGCAGGAAACATCCGACCTCATCGGCCGCTCCGAACCGGTTCTTGATTCCCCGGACCATCCTCAGCGAGGTGTTGCGGTCACCCTCGAAGTGCAGGACGACGTCGACGAGATGCTCCAGTGAACGCGGCCCCGCGATGGCTCCGTCCTTGGTGACATGACCGACGAGGACCATGGCGACGGTCGATGACTTCGCCGCCGCTGTGAGGGCTGCGGTCACCGAACGCACCTGCGTGACGCCACCGGCGACGCCGTCGGTATCGCCGGCGGTCATCGTCTGTACCGAATCCACGATCACCAGGCTGGGGTTGACGGCATCGATATGGCCCAGCACCGTCTGGACGTCGCACTCGGCGGCCAGATAGACCTCATCGTGGGCACATCCGGTCCGTTCGGCCCGCATCCGTATCTGACCCGCAGACTCCTCACCCGAGACGTACAGCGCCCGTCGACCGGCTTGTGCCCAGCGATGTGCCACTTCGAGCAACAGTGTCGACTTGCCGACTCCGGGGTCCCCGGCGAGCAGGCTTACCGAACCGGGCACCACCCCGCCCCCGAGGACCCGGTCGAGTTCGCTTACGCCGGTGGGGAAGTGGCGGGTCCGGTCCGGATCAACTGCGGTGATCGGCA
>Ga0209986_10000718_pt1 | contig 32698 bp, 32 predicted proteins | sample BlataG_FD_183168 | JGI IMG/M metagenome (GOLD analysis project Ga0209986, IMG submission 183168) | Deep subsurface microbial communities from Black Sea to uncover new lineages of life (NeLLi) - Black_00105 metaG (SPAdes) (version 2) | ecosystem: Environmental > Aquatic > Marine > Oceanic >...
TTTAGGGGGAATATCCAAATTCTTGTCTGAGTAATCCCCGTGCTCTTTCTCTTTCATCGTTATATAATGTACTTCTCCCCTCGTTCCAAAGATATAAAGACATCAATGCAAGTTCCTTAGAGTTGTACGTTGATAGGCGTTTTCCAATTTCATATGCTCTATTATCAATATGATTCGGTTCAATATGATTTAGAAGCCCGCAAATTTGAAGGCTCTCCACTCCACTACGATATGCTCCTTCAAATTTAAATGGAAGTCCAAGAGATAGTAGTCCATTTCCAATGAAAACACCATTATTTATATCGGACAAATCTTTCTTCTCCAAACCATCAATAAAAGACCCCAGCATCTCTTTTATTTTTTTACCGTCCATTTATACCACCCCCTCAATTTCTTCTTTAATTGAAGCTGCTCTTTGTGTCATCGATTCCTGAATGATTTCCTTTCCAAACTCGCTTATTTTGTAGTATTGTTCGAACCCTTCACCATTCCATCTTGTCTCACGTGAGATAAGCCCTCTGAATACAAGTTTCTGTAATTCAATCCCTAATTCGGGGCAATAGAAATGCTCACGAGTTCTTTGCTTTATATTGTAAACGCTTATGCCATTACTTTCTTGAGCTATCTTCATTTCCCTAAAAAGATTTTCTCTTTCAACGCTTGTATTCAGTTGTTCGAGAACTCTAAAAACCAAAAATTGTTCTTCTTCGTTTGGCATTTTTACACCTCCAGTTCTTTAAATCTTGTGCTTTTGGCTATCTCGTCATCGTTCAAGCTTTCTTTCTTCAATTCTTCTCTGAAATCTGCTATGCGGGGATTATTCATATTACCACCTACGATACCTCACTTGGTTCAGAGTTTAAATGTTTTTCGATTTTTTCCTGCGAATCATTTTTCTATTGAACCTGGATAAATAAGCATGGATAAAACAACCCGAGTGTGAGAATGAACAACTCCTTCACAGAGCTTATTTCATATCCCCTTCGCTTCCCCCCTTCATCGCTTTTCAGGTAAGAATTAGGGAAGGATAAATCGTTAAATCAAAGGTGATAGCATGGATAAAAAGAAGGCGTTAAGGTTTGGGATTGCTTTGGTGCTTCTATTCTTTTTTGTTGAGATTTTGAATTGTGGGACGGCCTCGTCTATTCAAAATTCCTCCGAATTTTGAGCAGATATAATCTCCTTTATTTTCTCCTCGCCTTCTTTTGGACCCCGCATAATCAACAAATCGTCTTCCTTTATCTCCGCATTACCCGCGGGATTATATACCCATTTACCATACACCCTGCGAATTGCCAGTATAAACATTCCAGTTCGAGTCTCTATTTTCAACTCCTTCAACGTCTTCCCGAATATATCCTCGTTTCTCGCAGCCAGTTTCAATATCACTTCATCCGATTCTTTTATAGAAGCCAAAAAAACGGGATGCAACTGAATATCTCGAAGCACCACGTCTGCAATCTCATACGCCGCATCCGATATTATTTCGGAAGAAATAGCAACGTGCAGCAAGCCCCGGAGTTCGTCAAAATTACTTTTGTTCGTTATCCCTCTTGCTGCCTCTATCACCGAAATCTCCAGCTCCTCCTTCATCCGGTCCATTGACTCTTCCAAATCTCTTACTTCCTCTGCTATTTCTTTGCTATCAAACATGACCGCGGAATAAGAAAGACCAACCATCAGCTCTGACATATTTTTCATATCTGCGATGAGGTCTGCTATTTCTTCCGTTATCCTTTTTCTTTTTACACCCTCTTCTCTCGCAACCTCCTTCTTCTCCTTGTATTCTTCGCCAGTTACCATTTTACAGAAAACTGGTATCCCCTCTGCGGGACCGGAAGTGATAATCAAGTCGTCTTCCTTTAATCTCTCGTTTTCATCCGGTGAATACATCCATTTAGCGCCCCTTTTTATTGCCAATACACTCATTCCCGTTTCCGTCTCGAGCTTTAATTCCTTTAGCATCTTATCCTTCAACACCGATGCCGGCTTTATCCTCACGTTTATTACCGCTTCTTCAAAATCCTCCTGGTCGAGATAACGAGTTATGTCTACCGACTCCGCTATTTTTGCTATATCTCCCGCCGCATTGGATATCTTCTCCGCGGCAGATGCCATTTGCAATATTGCTGAGAATGCAATCGCATCTTCTAAGTTCCTCGCACCTAACATTATCGCTATTCGCAATTTATATAACAGCGAATGCATCTTTTCCTCTAATTTAAATACCTCTTTCGCTATCTCGCGGTTGCTATACAGAATTGCAGAATAAGCGAGGTCTAACATTGAGTCTGATAAGTCCTTCATCTCCACGAGCACGTCCTTTACATTAAAAGTCCCCGTCTCTAACATATTTGCTCGTTTAAAAATTTATTCTTTCTCTTGATAAACTTTTCGTTTTGTACTTGTTTACCGCAAAGCCCGCAGAGAACACAGAGAGTCAGTCAGAAAAATCATTTATCTCATCTCCGCGCTCTCCGTGATCTCGGCGGTAAATAAACACTTCGTTTTTAATAGGGCTTTATATCTGCTCCTAAATCGAGCATATCGGAAAAGAAAGAAGGATAAGAAACTTTAGCACATTCCACACCCTCTATAACTGTATCCACGCTGGCGGAAAGACCGGCGATGCACAAAGCCATTGCCAATCTATGGTCATCGTGAGAATAGACCTTCGCAGCTTTTAAACCCTTTCTTTTCCCTCCTTCTATCAACAATCCGTCTTCCTTCTCCTCTATTCTCGCACCCATCTTCTTCAGCTCTTCTGCCATAAACCTCAATCTATCGGTCTCTTTATATCTTAAATGCGCTACGCCCGTTATTTCAGTCGTTCCTTCAGCAACGGCAGCTAATACCGCAATTGTGGGCACCAAATCCGGGTTCTCTCGCATATTTACCTTTACGCCTCTTAGCCCCGCATCTTCAGCACCTTTTACTTCTACAATCCCTTTCTCCTTATCCCATCTTATCTCCGCTCCCATTTCGTTCAATATTTCCACTATCCGGGAATCGCCCTGTGCAGAAGGGAACAAATTCCTTATTTTTAGCCGTGAATCCGTAATCGCCGCGGCAGCCAAGAGATATGAAGCGGAAGAAAAATCTCCGGGCACCGTAAACTTTCGTAACTCGTATCTTTTCCCTCCTTCTACTTGAAAAGAATAATCATTAGACGAGCGAGAAAAAGGAACTTCTACCCCTGCTTTCTCTAACACTTCGGTTGTCATTCTCATGTAAGGCACAGAAGTAAGATGGTTTGCCAGGATATAAGAATTTTTCGCTGCAAGCGGGCATGCGATGAGCAGTGCGGATACGAATTGCGAGCTGATAGAGGAATTCATGGTTGTTTCCCCACCTTTTAGCTTGCCTTTTACCACTATTGGTGCGGTTCCGTCTCCTCTGGTTGAAAAAGCTTCCGACCCGAGGTCATTCAGTGAGTTCAGCAGAGGTAAATTCGGTCGCTTTCTCAAAGAAGCGTCGCCTGTCAAAACGGTAACACCTTCGCATAAAGAGGAAATAGCGGTGAAGAATCTTAAGGTAGTGCCTGAGTTTTCGGCGTTTATCACGTCTTCGGATGTTCCCGGGCTTCCTTCGGTGCCTTCTATCGTTATTTTCCCCGCTTTATCATTGTATTCTACAACGGCTCCTAAGCATTTAGCGGCGTTAATTGTGGCTTTTGTATCTTCGGAGATAAGAGGATAAAAAATGTCGCTTTTTTCCCCCAGCGAGGCGATTGCAATGGCTCTATGCGTGTAGCTTTTAGAAGGGGGTGCATTTATTTCGCCTTTTATCTTTGACCTTCGCACCGTTGCTTTCATAGTAAAATTCCATTAAAGAGAAAGTTTCTTTGATAAAACTTTCTTTTCTAAAGAAAGTTTTAACGGAGTCGCTGGGATTCGAACCCAGGTTATCAGGTCCGGAACCTGACAGGATATCCACTACCCTACGACCCCTCATTCAGTTATCCCCAATATAAACAGCGCCGTTTATCAAATTTAACTTTATCAGCAAGAAGTTGCAAAATGGATTTTACAAGAAACCTTTATCAAAGAAACTACTACACACTTTGCAATTAGTATCTCTTAGTGCCTCTTTAACACCTCTATCCCGGGCAGTTGGTTCCCTAAGAGATACCGCAGGAATGCACCCCCCGCAAGGCTAACATGGGCATTAGCCATCTCTCTTTTATCCATTCCCACTTCGCTTATCGCCGCTGAGGTATGCCCACCACCGAGTAGAGAGAAAGCATCTGAATTTGAAATGGCTTTAAAAATCTCTCGTGTGCCTTCTGCAAAGCCTTCTTTTTCGTAAAACCCTGCAGGACCTTTCATTATCACCGTTTTCGCATTTTTTATTATCTCCCCGTATTTCTCACAGGTCCTCTCACCTATGTCGTATATCGGCTGGTTTGCTCGTACTTCATCAAGCGGTATCTCCTTTCGCTTACCATCCACTTCAATCGCAACGTCCCAGGGATATTTTATTCTCCTGCCGCCTCGATTCGCTATCCGCCTAGCTCTACCCACGTGCTCAAAAAGCTGGTTATCCACTTTCAGTGGAATTACACCTTTCGCATATAAAAAGAAGCTGCCTATGACTCCCGTTGTGAGTATGCTATCCACTCCACTCTCCAATACAAACTCCATTATGTCAAACACTTCTTCTGGTTTCGCACCGCCAAGCACGTAAACACAGGGTCTTTTTATGTCGTTAACGGCTCTTTCCAGCGCCCTCAATTCACGCTCCGTTAATCTTCCTATTCCTGCATGCAGCACCTGCGGGAAGCCAACCACAGACGCATGCGACCGGTGGGCTACCGAGAAAGCGTCATTGACGTACATATCAGCAAGCGGGGCGAGTCGGCGCACGAAAATAGATTTTGCATGTTCCTCGGGCGTTTTATCCAGCGTTTCCTCTGCAAGCATTCTCACGTTGTCAAGCAGTAAAACATCTCCGTCAGTCAGCTTTTTTATCGCCTCTATTGCGACAGGCCCTATTATATCCCCAACATATTCCAAATCCACAAACTTCCCGAGCAATTGCGCATGCTGCTCCAACGGCAGAAAATCATTACCACCCGCACGGCCTTGATGTGCGAGAACGACAACCTTCGCATTTTTCTCTGAGAGTTCACGTATCGTTTTTGCATTCTCTTCTATCCGCTCCTTCATCTCCACCTTCCCGTCTTTAACTACCGAGTTCAAATCAGCCCGGAAAAGCACCGTTTTTCCTTCTACGTCGAAATCATCTATTGTCAAGAAGTCACTCAACTGTTCATTCATTTCCCTCCACCCTCCTTTTAGCCTCGTATTTCCTATCTCTACACGCCCTGTTCCTCTATCCTCTTTATCATATCCACCACTCGGCAGGAGTAGCCCCATTCGTTGTCATACCACGCAAGCACTTTCACTAAACTACCTTTGCCGCCTACACCGCCTATCACATTTGTAGATTCCGCATCAACCACGGCTGAATAGTTCGAGCCGATATAATCTATGGAAACGAGAGGCTCATGAGAAACAGCGAGAATTCCCCTTAACGATGCCTTCGACGCTTCCTCAAAAGCGCGGTTCACCTCTTCAATGGTAACTACGCTACCCAACTCCGCTACGAGGTCAACCACGGAAACGTTAAACGTGGGCACTCGCAACGCTATCCCATCCATTTTACCCGCCAGCGAGGGTAATACGAGACCTAATGCTGCCGCCGCTCCCGTTGTCGTTGGTATTAGTGAGATAGCTGCGGCACGTGCCCTCCTCAGGTCTTCATGCCTACCATCGAGAATCCGCTGGTCGCCCGTGTAAGAATGAACGGTGGTCATGAACCCACGATTTATGCCAAATTCGTCGTTCAACACTTTCGCCACGGGAGCCAGGCAATTGGTGGTACAGGAAGCAAGCGAGATTATGTCATGCGATACATGGTCATACGTCTCGTCATTGACGCCCGGGACAAGAGTAACGTCAGGGTCTTTTGCAGGTGCGGTTATTATTACTTTTTTACAACCCGCGTCAAGGTGTTTCGATACTCCTTTTCTATCTCGGAACTTACCCGTTGATTCTACTACCACGTCCACGCCCAAATCGCGCCATGGCAACTTCGCCGGATCGTTTTCTGCCAATATCTTTATCTGCTTTCCATTCACGACCAGCGTATTCGTGTCCTTCTCCGCTACTATACTTCCGCCCTGCATACCGTGCACGGAATCGTACTTTAACAGGTGCGCCATCCAGGAAGCCTCCGCAGCGTGACTGTTTATTGCCACAAAATCCACGTTCGAGTCGTTGCGTAACGCCGCTCTGAATACAATTCTACCTATTCTACCCCATCCATTTATTGCCACCTTCATCATGTGTAGCTATTTGTTATCTAATCATATAAAGTTCTATTTTTATTTTTAAAGTGTATAATAAAACGAGGTGAAAAAGGAAAGATGAAAGTTAGGGATGTGATGAGCCGCCCGATTATCGCGGAAGATAACGAAACTTTGGTCACTAAAATAGCGGAGGATATGGAAGAATTGGGAATAGGGAGTGTGGTGATAACGAAAGAGGGTAAACCAGCGGGGATAATTACTGAACGCGACATAGCGTTAAAGGTTCTTTTGAAGGATAGAAGGGCAAGCGAAACAAAAGCAAAAGAAATAATGGCTTCTCCATTGGTTACCATCGAGCCAGAAGCATCAGCGGATGAAGCGTGCAAACTCGCAGCAAGGAAGCGGATAAAAAGACTGCCGGTGGTTGAAAATGGCGTGCTCATAGGAATCGTAAGCATTCGTGACCTATTGACGAGGAAGCCGGAGTATGTGAGGGAATTCTACTTCTAACTACAGCAGTCCCTTTTCCATCAATGTCCTCATGGTTCTCTCGCAGGCAGTTGTAGCATGCGATACTGCTCTTCCGAGGTTTGCATGCGCCTCCTGATAATCCGCCTCTTCTACCCTTCTTTTTACCTGCGTTACCTTTTCTTCCACCTGCATGAATTCTTGCATTCCAGTCACGTTCAATGCTATTCCCGTCTCTGTGGACAAGGCGTCGAAGAAAGCAAACACCGCTTTTTTCGCACCCTCTAATTCAGTTTCCTTCAGCGTTTCTATCACCATCAGCATCTTAGAGCCGATTATCAGCTCAGATTTTATCCGCTCTGCGAATTGATAACCTATTATCTCGTTTTGTGTCATAACCAGGAGTAGCTTTTATCTCACTACACTAAAAAACTTTTTGTTTTTATAAGTGCACGGGATATTGAGTAATTAGCATGCCATCAACAATATTAGTCGGCGGATTTTTTGGTGACGAAGGTAAAGGCAAGATTATAGCGTATCTCGCAAAGCATGACGAGCCGGACGTGGTTGCGCGAGGAGGAGTGGGACCCAATGCGGGGCATACGGTTGTGGTAAAAGGGAAGGAATATGCATTGAGGATGGTGCCTTCTGGGTTTGTATGTGAATCTGCACGGCTTCTTATTGGCGCTGGCGTATTGGTTGACCCACGGGTGTTCAAAGGAGAAATAGCTTCCTTCGGGCTGCAGGGGCGAGTAGGCGTGGACCGGCGATGCGGCATAATCGAAGAGGAACATATTGAAGAGGATAAGAGGGACACGCATTTAAAGGGCAAAATAGGGTCCACGGGTTCCGGATGCGGACCTGCGAATGCAGCGAGAGTTTTTAGGAAGTCAAGACAAGCGAAGGACGTAAAGGAGTTGGAGGAGTTCCTTTGTGACGTGCCGCTGGAAATAAACGAGGCGTTGGACCGTGGGAACGGCGTGCTGATAGAAGGCACGCAAGGATTTGGCATTTCTCTGCTCTACGGAACGTACCCCTTCGTTACGTCTAAAGATACGACTGCTTCACAGATGGCTGCTGACGTGGGCATGGGTCCTACACGAGTGGATGACGTCATCGTGGTATTCAAGTCATTTCCAACGCGAGTGGGCGAAGGTCCGTTTGAAACGCAAATGACGGAAGAAAAAGCGGCTGAGTTGCATATCGAGGAGTTTGGCACGGTTACAAGACGGAAAAGGCGAATAGGAGAATGGGATGCAAAGATGGCTGCTTACTCGGCGATGATAAACGGAGCGACGATGGTGGCATTGAGCGGTGTGGACAGGTTAGACGCGTCATGCAGAGGTGTGAGGGAGTACGAGGAGTTGAGTAAAGAGGTAAAAGATTTTGTGGCTAAGGTTGAGCGCGACACACGAGTGCCCGTGAAGTTGATTTCCACGGGACCTGAACTATCGGAGATAGTGGATTTGCGGGGATAAATTATGGACAGTGAAAGGTTGCGAAGATACATTGATAAAATAGAGCACATAGAAGAGCGGATGGAGGATATAAGAACGTGGCTAAATGAGGTAGAGGGTGTTGGAGAGATGGACAAGAAAACGAGACTTGCAGTTTATAAAGCCATGCAAGAAGTGGTCGAAGCTTCAACAGACGTAGTCGCAATGATTTTAAAGGACGAAGGTAAGCTACCAAAAGATGATTATACAAACATAGAAGCGGATTTCGCATTTCTGGCGGAGGACGAAAGAATTATCGCAGTCCTTTTGTTTGGCTCTGGTGCAAAAGAGCAAGCTGATGAAAGGAGTGACCGGGATTTCTGTATTGTTGCACCGGAAATAAGAAATAAGGGTGATATGAGGGCGGTTTTGAGAAAAATTTATGGAAATATAGATGTGAATGGAAAAAGATATGATATATGGCTATTCGAGGAACTTCCGCTATACATGAAGGTTCAGGTTATTGAGAATCATAAAGTAGTGTTTTGCCGGGATTTACCCTCGCTTTATGAATATTTCTATTTTTACAGGAAGGTGTGGGGAGACCAAAAGCATAGACAGGAATTGGACAAAGAGGAATTGATGGAAATTCTTGAAAAGAAACCTTTTCTTAGAAAGAAAAGCTTTACCAACAACTTTTTTACCTTCGGTAAAAACCTTGACTAAAAATATTCCCATATTTGTTTTTCTTTTTTGTGAAAAAGAAAAAGAGTTGTGATAAGCGAGTTTTCACTATTGGACTTTTTTGAAAGGTAATTAACATTCATTCATAGTAAACATTGTTAAGTGTAAAAAGAAATACATAGCCGTTTATAAGAAAAATTTAAAATAGAGGAAGAAAAGGATAAAGCGATTAAGAAAGAAGAAATAAGGGGAGAATTGATAAAGGAAAAGAAAATAGCCTCAGAACCAAGCAAGGAATCGGAATCTATAACCATAGGGTGTGAAGGAGAATCAGAACAATGGGGAATAATAGGAAAAATATCTGGAAAGAAAGTGCTTATTGATCTCAATGAGCCACACACTATATCCCTATTTGGCATTCCAGGCTCAGGAAAAAGTTACACACTTGGAGTTATTACTGAGATGGCCGTGAAGGCAGCGCAGAATATCTCAACCCTTGATAAACCCATTGCCTCTGTCATCTTCCACTACAGTAAAAAGGAAACTTATACCCCGGAATTTGAATCGTTCACACGCCCAAACGGGAATCAAGAGGGTATTAATGGGTTGTGGGAGTCGTATAAGGCGGAGCCAATGGCAATCCAAAATATTGATAGCATCACAAGATCCGCCTTCGGTGAATGCTAAGGTAATTGAATCATCGGACGTTGTTCTATTGCATCGGATGAATTCACCGGAATGGTTGAAACATATTCAAGGCAAAAATATCGCTTTGAAAAAGTTAAAATCAGAAGATTTAAGTTCATTGAAGAGTGGCGAGGCATATATATGGGCAAGTAAATCTACCGAACAAGAAATAACGCAGCAACCGATGAAAATTGAAGTGAGACCTCGGTTAACTGAACATGGGGGCGCTACGAAGACCGCGGTTTAAACTATTCAGGTTCCAAGAGTTTTTCTTCCGTAAAATGAAAGAGAGTTTGTAAATGAAACTATAATCTATCTTTTTTAAAAAGAAAAAGTGTATCTTATCAGCGATGCACGAAAAACAAATACCCACGCATATATTCAGGGCGTATGACATAAGGGGGATTTTCAATGACGACCTGTATCCGGAGACGATGTTAATGATAGGGCTTGCTCTGGGTACGTATGCCGGAAAAAGAGACGAAAAGAGCGTGGTTGTTGGTAACGACATACGAACTACTTCTCCCTTGCTCTCGAATGCGCTCATTTCTGGTTTGCTTTCTTCGGGCATTGACGTGACAAATGCGGGAACAACCCCCTTTGGTGTTTGTGCTTTTTCCGGATGGCGGTTAAAAAAAGATATAGTTGCTTATGTAACGGCATCTCATCTACCGCCGGAATGGAACGGCGTGAAGCTTTATACCGGGGAAGGAATAGGGTTCTCAGCCGCGGAGAATGAAACGATAAGGGACATAGTGCTGGACGGAAAAGGAAAAGAGGTTTCGTGGAGTGAGGTTGGCAACCATCGTGAAGTAGATTTGAGAGCGGAATACATAGAATACATAGCGGAAAGATTTGACCGTGACATTTTCAAGGGTAAGAAAATCGTGCTGGATTGCGGAAACGGGAGCATGGGACTGGTGGCGTTGGACGTGATGAAACGAGTGAACCTGAAAGCCGAAGCGCTGTTTTCAAAGCCTGACCCTTCTTTTCCCAATAGACCTTCTGAACCGACAGATGCGAGTTTAGGCGTTTTAAAAGCAGAGGTGAACCGAAAAAGAGCGGATTTTGGCGTGGCTTTCGATGGTGATGGCGATAGAGTGGCAATTGTAGATGATAGCGGAAGAATGCTAAGTGCAGACCAGTGTGGCGTTATCATAGCTAAAGCGTTATTAGAAGCGAGAAAAGGAACTGTTTTAGCAAATGTTGAATGCTCCATGCTTGTCGAGCGTGAGTTAGAGCGGTTGGGTGGTAAAATAGAACGGATACCGGTTGGTCACACTTTCCTGACGATGGAAGCGAGCAAAAGAAATGCCGTGCTTGGCATAGAATCAAGCGGGCATTATGTTATACCTTCCTTTTTTCCGTTTGACGATGCGATGATAATACCGTTGAAAATAGCAGATATTTTGGTTAAAACGGGAAAGAAATTATCGGAGCTTGTGGACGAGCTGCCAAAGTATCCAAAGGTGCGGAAGAATCTTCAATGTGATGACGATGCGAAATTCGAGGTGATGCGGGTTCTTGCTGAGCGGTTGGCAAAGGAATATGGCGCCGATAGGATAAATACGATGGACGGGATAAGAATAGACCTGAAAGAAGAGGAGGAAGAGGGTTGGGTGCTTATAAGAGCTTCTAACACTTCGCCTTTAATACGCGTGACTGTGGAAGGTGCAACGGAAGAAATAAAGGAAAAGTTGATGAAGGAATTCGTTGGGGTCACGGAGGATGCGATAAGGAAGTTTGCCTAAAATCCATTTCTTAGAAAAAAAGGTTTATCGGAGAAAAATAAATTTTTAGTAAAGGTTTTTGCGAAGCAAAAAAGTTTTATGAAGAAAATATTCCACCTCGCGGACACGCACATAGGCTATTCCGCATATCGCAGGATAGACGAAGCGACAGGACTGAACCAAAGAGAAGTGGACACCTACGAGACGTTCAAGCAATTTGTAGATTATGCGCTGAAGGAAAGACCAGATGTGATATTACACGCAGGAGACCTGTTCGATTCCGTGCGCCCAACGAACCGCGCTATTTCTTTCGTGCTCAGCCAGATAATAAGATTAAGTAATGCGGGAATCCCTTTTGTAGCGATTTCAGGCAATCACGAAACGCCACGATTGAAAGAGACGGGCAGTGTACTCAGCCTGTTTGAGCATATTCCAGAGGTGTACGTGGTGTATGAAAACAAATACGAACTCATTGAAATTGATGACCTACGTATCCATGCGATTCCTCATTGCGATGATATTGAGGAAGAGAAGAAGAAAATGAGGTTGAATAACAGCGACAGCGATAATGCGTTTAATATCGCACTTCTTCATGCAAGCGTGCTCGGTGCAGGACAACCGGTTTTCATGATGGGCGAATTCAACGAGCAGATTGTTAATATTGACGACTTAACGAATTTTGATTACCTCGCGTTGGGGCATTTTCACAGGTGCACGAAAGTGAGAGAAAGCGCTTATTATGCCGGCTCATCCGAAAGATTCAGCTTTAACGAAGTGAATGACGATAAAGGCTTCTTGGAAGTCAGGTTGAGCGAAGATGGCGAAAAAGAGGTCGTATTTCACGAATTAAGAACGAGAGAAATGGTGGATTTGGTGCCGATTGTTTGTAACAGTCTCGACGAGCATGAGATAAAAAGTACTATAAAACATCGCATCCAGGAATGCGGTCCGCAGGATAAAGTAGTGCGGTTAAAAGTGCAGGATATACCCATGCACGTATATCATTCGCTGGATTTTGACGAGCTAAAGCGGCTGACGAAGTCCGCAGTTCATTTTGAGATGAAATACGAATTCCTGAGCGATAATGAATTGCTTTCTGCCGAACGCCCCGCTTTTCGTTCTTTACATACCGAGTTCGAGCACTTTATCCGCAAATACACGATTGGAGCGCATATAGATAAGGCACGGGTAAAGGAGTTAGGGTTGAAGTATATGCAGGAATGGGAAAGAGATAGCGAAGAAGAGTAGTACAAAATACTAAGCATTGCGAAGGCAAATGCCGTGCTTTTGGTAAGGAGGATAAGATAATAGTGCCTCGTGGAGAAAAAGTTTTTTATGATGAAAGAGAAATGATAAAGCAAAGAAAAAAGTCCCGTGGTGTAGCGGTCAAGCATACCGGCCTTTGGAGCCTGTGACAGGGGTTCGAATCCTCTCGGGACTATTTCAGCACGTCTAACATCGCAACCCTTTCCAACACCAACATCTTCAACTTCTTCTCGCCCACCGCTTTTAGTTCTGCCCCGGTTATGTCGAAGAACTTCTTTAGTTTCTCTTTTTTAGTCTTATTGTATTCCAATTCCTGTATTGGCTCTTCTTCTATCCCCGTCTTCCTCTTTACTTCCTCAGCAACGACCTCCAAATCCGTTTCTCCCGCAGCATCAACAATAACGAGTGCAACTTTATTCCCGCCTTCTGACACACCCATCGCCAATGCTCTATCTATCTGCCTTTTTCCCGCCGCATATAGAAGAATCTCCAAACTCAAATCGTTCGTTATGTTCCTTCCCCTATCCGCAGCTCGTAATGCCTTTCTCACCGCTGATTTTATATGCCCCTCGCCAGCTATCAGCTCTGCATCCATGGCTTGTATTGTCACGTCATATTTAAGAGCGATACCGCTCAATAGTGAAAGAAAACCGTCTATATTTGATATGCTGGCTTTACCCGCAATTATTTTGCAGTTCAACCTTTTTTCTTGCTTCCGGCTATCAAGCTCTATCATTTTCTTGCTGGGTTTGATACTCTCTAAAGGTTTGGGAGCAATATTTATAAAAGGAGAAGTTGATTTAAATTATATCTACCGGGGGTGGATTGAAAAAAGCGGAAACACCACCAATAAATTAGGATAACATTTCGCAGATAATATTAAATCACGAGGAGGAACACCGGATGGAAAAAAAGGCAAAGGGGAAGACAAAAGAAGAAGTATTTGAAGCGATAGAGAAGCAAGATGTGAAATTCGTCGGGCTCTGGTTCACGGACATCCTGGGGCGTTTGAAGAGCGTTGCTATTTCAGTTAGTGAATTAGAAGCAGCTTTTGACGAGGGAATGGGTTTTGACGGCTCTTCGATAAAAGGATTTGCAAGGATTGACGAAAGCGACATGCTCGCGAAACCCGACCCCGCCACGTTCCAGATTGTTCCGTGGAGACCGAAGGAGGACGTAGTTGCGAGGATGTTCTGTGACATTCTACAGCCGGATGGCAGTCATTACGAGGGCGACCCGAGGTATATATTGAAGAGGAACCTGGAGAAGTTGAGGGAAGAATACGACTACACGTTCTATGTCGGTCCGGAGCTGGAATACTTCTATTTCCGCGATGATAAGAATCCGGAAGTCCTGGACGAGGGCGGATATTTCGACTTAACGACGCTGGATGCGGGGAGCGACTTACGAAGAGATACGACGTTAATGCTGGAAGCAATGGGAATAAAAGTGGAATACAGCCACCACGAAGTTTCTCCTTCGCAGCACGAGATAGACCTCCGTTATAAAGATGCGCTGACGATGGCAGATAATATGATGACATATCGAATCGTAGTAAAGGAGATAGCACAGCAACACGGATGTTATGCCACGTTCATGCCAAAACCCATCCTCGGTGTGAATGGCTCAGGGATGCACGTGCATCAATCGTTATTTAAAGGAGATAGAAACGCATTCTTCGACCCGAATGACGAATATCATCTGTCTGAAGTGGGTAAGAGGTATATCGCAGGATTATTAAGGCATGCACCGGAGATAACCTCGGTTACCAATCAGTGGATAAATTCATATAAACGGTTGGTTCCGGGATATGAAGCACCGGCATACATTACATGGGCGCTAAGAAACAGGTCTACACTCGTAAGGATACCGATGTATAAGCCGGGAAAAGAGAAAGCGACACGTATAGAATACCGCAGCCCAGACCCTGCATGCAATCCGTACTTAGCATTTTCGGTGATGCTCGCTGCTGGATTGGCGGGGATAAAAAACAAGTATGAGCTGCCACCACCCACGGAAAAGGATGTTTTTCTGATGAGTGACGAGGAAAGGGCGAAGGACGGAATAAAATCGCTGCCCGGTAGTTTGATTGAGGCGATTGCACTGACAGAGCAGAGCGAATTGATGAGAGAAGCTCTTGGAGACCATGTTTTCAGGAATTTCATCACTTCAAAGAAGGTGGAGTGGGACCGGTATCGCGTGAACGTGACGGAATGGGAGTTGAAGGAGTATTTATCGGTGCTGTGAAAATCGTTCATAATTGTTATGAAAAATTCTCAAATAGTTTAAAGATAGGGATGCCAATGATGCATAAAGTAGAAGCGGAATTGTTTGAGGCGATATTGACGTCTTAGCGGGACCGGATGAAAAGATAAGGAATTGTGGGTAAACTCTTACGGTTTTTTGGGGGAGAGATGGTAGTTCCCAAACACACTATCAAACCCCTCTCTTTTTTATCAACAGCTATTTATATTGCAACACTTTATAATAATAAGTAAAATGTGTAGGTAATAAGGGGAAGGTGATAAAGATGATGGGGAGAGGGATTTTTGAGGGTATAAACTTCGCATATAATAACCAATATGAAGGAATATATGACACTCAATACGGAGGTGAGATGATTGGAGGACTTATCTACAATCATAACAATAATTAGCACTGTCATAGGGGTGACTCTTGCTTTTATGGGCTTAATATGGAAATTTTTTAAGCATTTTGATGATAAGTTTGATAGAAAAATTGATGAAATCAAAAAGGAGATGTCGGAAAATCAGAAAGCAATCTCTCAACAGGGAGAGAAACTGAATTCTACGGAAAAAACGCTTAACCGGTTTGAGTCAGCGCTTGATAAATTCCAAGAGGAATTTAGAAAAATATCTATCGAAGTATATCAAATGGTGGGTAGTAGCAAAAAATCTACCGGCAATCCGATGTCGTCCGAAGAGAAAGAGAGTCTCATTAAAAAGATGAAGGAGGGTACAATTGAAGAAAATGAGGCAGAAAAGCTCAAAGAAGTACTAGAAGAAGAAAAGAGAGTAGCAGAAGATACAGGAGATACCCTTGCGGCGATCGCTATAGGATTATTATTAGCTGCATTGGCTTATTTACTTTATAAACTAACAAGTGAGGAGAGATAAGAGTATGGGCTGGTTCTGGCACTCTGTATCAGGTTCACACTTTCGGTCCTCACTCAAATATTCTCAAATAAGGGTGGAAAAAATCAATAACATCACAAGGGTATTTTATTTAAATTAGTGTTGCAAATATAGTAATATGCTTTCAAAATTGAACGTTAAAAACTATAAGAGTTTAGCGGAGTTTGAGATGGAGCTTGGCAAGTTTAACGTTTTGATAATCCAAATCCACCGAGTTTTGTTTGTTTTGAAGAGCCTGAGAACCACATACACCCAGGTCTGTTTGAACTTTTAGTAAATATATACAAGAGAGCAAAAACACAGGTAATTATAAGCACTCATGCCCAAAACCTCGTTGACTGGGTTGAGCCTGAGGAGATAAAGGTAATAGAAAAAGAAAAAGGGATGACGAAATTGTGTGAGTTAGACAAAGAAAGACTCAAGAGGGCGTTGGAAGAAGAGATACCGCTTGGTGAGCTACTATTTTAGGTGATTCCGCATGGGGTATAAAATAAAAATATTCAAATTTCGAAGATTTTATGAATTCGCTTTTTGATTGTACTTGATGGTTTGGAAAGGGTGTGTTCAACAGTTATTTATATTGCAACTGTTTATATGTAAAAAATGTGCATGATAAATAAGGGAAGCGATAAAGATGATGGAGAGAGAGATTTTTGAGGAGGTAGAAGGTTTATCTATAGTAAGTATATCCGACATTAACTTCGCATATAATACCAATGTGGAGGGATATACGATGTTGAGTTCGGATATACCGAAGTTATACGCAATCGTGAGCAAAAAGGCCAAATACTACAGATTTATATCATATAATGGAGGAACATGAATGACATACCAAGGGATTAGAAGGAAAGCCTTTGTATCGCAATATAAAGGTGATGCCACCGCAGTTCAAAACTTTTTAGATAAATGGGCTTACGAAGAAGGTGTATTCATTCCCGAACAGTTAGGTGTTTATGACGATGAAGACTTTATCAATAGTAGTGACACAGCATATGTAATGCAACAAATCAAGAAAAAATATTTAAAAGATTCAACAGTGACAATTGTTCTATTGGGAACATGCACACATAGTCGCCGATATATTGATTGGGAGATTAAAGCATCCTTGCAGCAAGGGGAAGCAACTCCAAACGGTTTGTTGGGAATTGTGTTACCTTCGCTAAGTAATGCTCCGAACCTACCAAATCGATTTGCCTTGAATTGGAGTAAATATGAAGAATGTTACGCTGAATATCATTGGTCGCCAAGAACTGCAGAGCAATTAGGGCAATGGATAGAAGATGCATATCAAGCTCGGACAAATAAAGCGCATCTTATTCAAAACCCCCAAGATATGATGAAATATAACTCAAAATGCAAAGTCTGTGGTGTAACCCATTGAGGAGAGCAAAATGACAAGTTACACTTCACCGCTTTCGGTCTTTTTTGTTTGGCATCCCGCAGATGCAAACACAGTCCAACCAATGGTTAAACATTGTTCTTCCATGTTGCAGCGTGATATTAACAAACCTTTCTCTCGTGCTATGAATTTACCGATTTTTTATAGAACAACGGCTAAGAAAGGCGTGCCTCGTAATATAAATATTGAATCGGAGAATTCAATAATATTTGTCTTTTTAAGTAAAAATACTGTGGGAGAAAGCGATTGGGTTGATTATATCAATAATCTACCCGAAAGCGAAAAAGTACATATTATCCCCATTGCACTTGATAATTATGCCTTTAATTTTGGGGGTCGCCTGCAGGATAAGAATTTTATCCGGACTTGTGAATATGAAGAATTATATAGAAATTATTTAATATTCATTTCTGTAGCGCATGAAATCTATCGTCTAATCCTAAATGAGTCTTTTAGCATAATGAGACTAGGCAAAGATAACGCATTGAAGATATTCCTTAGTCATGCAAAAGATGGTAAGCAGGGTATAAAACTTGCTAAAGCATTAAAAAATTTTATAGACAACAGCTCAATGCGAAATTTTTTTGATGCAACTGACATTGCCCCGGGATATAAATTTGATAACGAAATTATCGGTCACATCAAAGAGTCCACAATCATTGCCATTCACTCTGATCCTTATTCCTCCAGATATTGGTGTCAACGTGAAATCTTATGTGCTAAAGAGAACCAACGCCCAATCGTTGCCGTTGATTGCTTGGAGGAATTTGAAGACCGACGTTTTCCTCATGCTGCAAATATCCCGGGCGTTCACGTGAATCTCGAAGAAGGTACAGAGCCTGGAAAAAAGGACTTACTCCGAATAGTAAGTATAGCGCTGCTGGAAACGGTGCGATTTTATTATGCAAAAATATTGCTTACTCAATATAAAAAAGCAAACTGGATTTCGAATGATGCTGAAATCTTGTCAAGACCTCCTGAGGCTGCAGATATTCTCAAGATATCAACAAATAACGAAAATGGCACCCATTACCAGAAAAGATCGATTGTATATCCCGAACCACCAGTATATGAGGAAGAGCTGGCTTTCTTGAAGAATTTGGGAATTGAATTTTTTACACCCTTATCATGTAATCCTATCAATCTTCATAATAAAACAATCGGAATTTCAATATCTGATCCTTCCGATGAAGAAATAATTGGAATGGGTCACGGTAGTTATCATCTAATACACTTATCGCAAGATCTTGCAAGGCATCTTTTAGCCCGTGGTGCGAAATTAGTATATGGCGGCGACCTTCGAGAGAATGGATTTACGGATTTCATTTTCAAAGAGGCGGCGGCTCTTCAGGCAAGGTTACGAACAGATAATATTCATTTAAAGAATTATCTCGCCTGGCCGATCTTCAAGGGAGATACCATTGCTATGACAGAATGGAAAGCAAAATATCGGCATATAGCGGCAATGGAGGAAATTGAACCGCCCTCTGATGTCTTTGACCTGATCCCCGATAAGAATTCATTCTTGCCTCCGTTAAATACTCAAAACTCTTATGTGTGGAGTCGATGCTTAACCGAAATGCGAAACACAATGATTAATGATTGTGAGGTTCGCATTTGTGCAGGTGGGAAACATTCTGGATATAAAGGTAAAATGCCGGGTGTTCTCGAAGAAATTGTTATTGCATTGGATAAAAAGAAACCGCTCTTCTTATTAGGGGGTTTTGGCGGAGTTACGGCGAGTATATGCAAATCCATCCAAACGCAAGTGATGAAAAATGAACTTACCGAGGCTTGGCAAATTCAAAATAATGCGGGTTATATGGATTTGTTGAGCTTCATGGATTCAAGGGGTGAGCGAGATAAAGTTGATTACAAAGCCATCGAAGATAAACTAATAAATGCAGAGTTGAATAATGGCCTTTCTGAGGACGATAACGAAAAGTTGTTTGCTACCCCATTCATTGATGAAGCAATGCAATTTATATTTAAAGGTTTGAAGGTGTTATATGAAGAGAGAGACATATCTAAAAAAAACATGGAGGAATGAGAAATGACTATGAGACATAAGGTGTTCGTGAGCTATCATCATGACAACGACCAAAAATATCGTGAAAAATTTGAAAGCATTTGTGAAGATAGAATAGTCTCCTGGTCTGTTGAAATGGGAGATATCGATGAGTATTTAAAGGATGAAACAATCTGGCAAAAAATCAGAGATGAGTATTTAAGGGAATCAACCGTAACTGTTATTCTTATTGGTGAAAAAACATGGCAAAGAAAATTTATTGACTGGGAAATTAGTGCAAGTATTCGGGATACTGAGAAAAATCCAAGGTCTGGGCTTCTAGGAATATTACTTCCAACACATCCAGATTATAATAATGATAATTATAATAAATGTATAGTACCACCTCGATTTTACGATAACTGTAAATGCGACTATGCAAAATTATATGATTGGAGCAATAATCCTGAGACAATTCAAAATTGGATTCATGGTGCCTTCTTAAGAAGAGATAGCGGAACTCCAGATAATTCGTATCCTAGATTCAAAGGAGATCGTCGAAATGAAGGTTGGTGCTGAAAGGAAATTACCCCAATAAACAATCGTTCTATGTATGGTAAAAACCATACTGGGAATCGGTGGCAAGATTAAAGAAGTAAGGATAAAGAAGGATAAACGATGGTTTCCCAAAAGCATAAAGTATTCATCAGCTATCATCATGATGCGGATCAAGCTTACGCAGATAAATTAAGAGAACTCTATGGTGGAAATGCGATTATTGATAAATCAAGGTATGAGGACCTTAGTCATCTTCAAACAGATACTATTCTGAATAAAATTCGGCAAGAACATTTACTTGATTCCACAGTTACCGTTGTATTAGTAGGGGAACACACATGGGGGCGGAAATGGGTTGATTGGGAAATTTATGCATCACTAAGACCCTATGCTGAAAGAACACGCAATGGTTTAGTTGGTGTGTATCTTCCAAATCATAGAAAGAAACATTTCAGATTAACGGACAATACACAAAGTGGCTATGCTGTTGCTATTAAATGGGAAGATGTTGAGGAAAAATTAATTGATGCAATACATCAAGCGTGGAATAATAGAAAACGACCGGAGTTGATTGATAATTCAAGAACCCTACGTGAGAGGAATGCTCCGTTAGAGAGAAAAAGCTACTCAACGCCTCAAGAAAACGATAATTGTTTTATTGCTACAGCCGCTTATGGGACTCCACTAGCTTATGAAATTGACATTTTAAAGAAATGGAGAGATCATAGGTTGAAAAACTCATTAATTGGAAGATGGTTTATTAACTTTTATTATAAAAATAGTCCTCCTTTAGCGGATTATATAAGAACGAAGAGAAAGCTAAGACTAATAATCCGAGGAATTATAGGTTTATTAATTAAAATAATACGTTGATGGTTAATATGATAATAAAATATTGGCCTTTTACTCACGACTCTTCGGTCGCTGTCGCTCCCTCGTCCCTTACGGGTGCGTATAACAGGCGGCTATCTGGCCCCAGGGGTTACACCCCTTCCGCCAAAATTCCCCTTCGGGGAACTTCAGATAGCCGCTGGACGTTAAACGAAATTTTTCGTCTCCTCTGGACAACCAGAGCAAGCGAAAATCATCAATCCTGCCGCCTTCGTTTAACCAAAACACCGGAGTAAGAACCATGTGCCAGATTGCTACGCAACCCTGCATAACAACGGTTAAACGGCTCACTCCGCAACGACGAGTAAAACTCGTCTTGCTCGCAAATAAGTTTATTCACTCGTTCGACCCAAATTTTTTCTTACGTGGGGGGTTCACAAAAAACGAGTTGAAGAAAAAAATAAAAGTACCTGTCTATTTACTATACTATGAAGGATTGATAAAATGGCAAAGAACGACAATAATAATCAAGAAGAACCTCTTGAGAAACAACTGTGGAAAGCAGCGGACAAACTCAGAAAGAATATTGACGCCGCTGAATACAAGCATATAGTCATGGGGTTGATTTTTCTTAGGTACATCTCAGATGCATTTGAGGGTTTGTACAGTAGATTGCAGAAAGGGGAGGGTGATTACGCCGGAGCTGACCCGGAAGACAGGGACGAATATAAGGCCGAAAATGTCTTTTTTGTTCCTTCAATAGCACGCTGGTCTTATCTGCAAGCAAGAGCAAAACTACCGGAAATCGGTAAAGACGTTGATAGTGCAATGGACGCAATAGAAAAAGAGAACCCTTCGCTTAGAGGTGTTCTCCCAAAAGTTTATGCAAGAGGCAACCTTGATCCCACAAGTTTGGGTGGATTGATTGACCAGGTGGGTAACATTGCCCTGGGTGATGCCAAAACCAGAAGTGCCGATATTCTCGGTCATGTTTTTGAGTACTTCCTTGGCGAGTTTGCCCTGGCAGAAGGCAAAAAGGGCGGGCAGTTCTACACCCCAAGAAGCGTTGTTCAATTACTGGTAGAAATGTTAGAGCCCTACAAAGGAAGGGTTTTTGATCCCTGCTGTGGTTCCGGCGGGATGTTCGTTCATTCCGAAAAATTCGTTGCCGAACATCAGGGAAAGGTGAATGACATTTCCATTTACGGGCAGGAGAGCAACCAGACCACCTGGCGTCTGGCAAAGATGAACCTTGCCATCAGGAGCATTGACAGTTCACAGGTTAAATGGAACAATGAAGGCTCTTTCTTAAATGACGCTCATAAAGACCTGAAAGCGGATTATGTCATCGCCAATCCGCCATTCAACGACAGCGATTGGAGCGGTGATCTGCTCCGTAAGGACGGCAGATGGAAATACGGCGTACCACCAACAGGAAATGCCAACTATGCTTGGATACAGCATTTCCTGTATCATCTAAGCCCGAGCGGTCAGACAGGTTTTGTTCTGGCAAAGGGGTCGCTCACCTCCAAATCATCAGGTGAGGGTGAAATCAGAAAGGAGCTTGTGGAAACCAGACTGGTTGACTGCATCGTGAACCTTCCACCAAAACTTTTCCTGAATACACAGATACCCGCCTGTCTCTGGTTCCTCAGCAGGAACAAAGCCAACGGTAAATACAGGAACAGGACAGATGAGATTCTGTTCATTGACGCCCGGAACACGGGGCACCTGATCAACCGCAGGACTCGCGAGTTCTCACCTGAAGACATCCGGAAAGTTGCAGAGACCTATCACAACTGGCGCAATCCTGACGGTGATTATGAGGACGTCAAAGGGTTCTGCAATTCCGCCTCCATTGAAAGGGTGAAGGAGCTGGATTATGTATTGACTCCGGGGCGATATGTGGGCTTACCGGACGATGAGGATGATTTTGATTTCAAGGAACGATTTACACAATTAAAAGCCGAGTTTGAAGAGCAATTGAAAGAAGAAGCAGGGCTGAACAGTCAGATTCTGGAGAATTTATCGAAGATTAAAATGGAGGGGGAAAATGGAATTTAACCCTGATAAGCCATGTGATGAAATGCACAGAGTAAATGAGAAGATGGGCGTTTATCAGAGGGAACGCACAGCCCCCATGCATACCTGCCGGGAAGCGCACAAAAAGATGAGAAATTTGGGCATGTCGGTGGGGGGAATGCACAGGTATTGTGCATACCACGCAGGATGCGCACAAAATAATTCCCCTGAATTCGAGGGAATTAAAAATCAGGCCGAACGCTTGACACGCTTGAACCAGGTTGCCATTCAGCAGATGAGGATATTGGTGGAGGATAGAACTACCAGAAAGTTGGAGGTGGAATGATGGGTGAGTGGAAGGAATGTAATTTGGGGGATGTCGTCAGCTCAAATAAAGAAAGTATTGGTAAAAATTATCCCTACCACACTATTTTGTATTTAGATACCGGGTCAATAACAAGAGGAAAGATTGATAGTTTTCAAGAATATGGATTATCAAAAGCTCCAAGTAGAGCTAAAAGGCTTGTAAAAAATAACGATATTGTGTATTCAACAGTTAGACCTATTCAGAGACACTATGGATTTATTGTAAATCCCCCAAAAAACCTTGTTGTATCAACTGGTTTTTCAGTAATAGAAACCAAGATAGGCCGTGCAGAGCCTTTGTTTATTTATTATTTCTTGACATCTGACGAGATTGTTGAAACATTAGATGTAATTGCTGAGGCTTCAACTTCTACCTATCCTTCATTAAAACCTTCAGATATTGAAACATTGGATATTCTCCTCCCCCCTCTCCCCGAACAGCGCGCCATCGCCTCGGTGCTTTCCAGCCTCGATGACAAGATAGAACTGCTCCACCGCCAGAACAAGACCCTTGAAGCTATGGCGGAAACGCTTTTCCGGCAGTGGTTCGTGGAGGAGGCGGATGAGGGGTGGGAGGAAAAAACATTATCCAGTATTGCTGAGCATAAAAAGTATAATGTTAAGCCAGACCAAAATCCTGCTACAATTTACCGCCATTACAGTATCCCTGCTTTTGATGATGGAAAACAACCAATAAAGGAATTGGGTTCAGAAATTAAGAGCAACAAGTATCAGGTTGTTCCCAATTCAATACTGATTTCCAAACTGAATCCAAGATTCCCTCGTGTGTGGGCCATTACCGACTTAATGGATGAAAACTCAATTTGCTCTACAGAGTTTCAAGTGGTATATCCTACCCAGACAATATATTATGGATTCATTTACTGTCTGTTAAAGTCAAAGCAAGTCACTGAAGAATTAATCGGTGCGGCAGGGGGAACCAGTGGTAGCCACCAAAGGGTAAAACCTGAAGACGTATTCAACTTGTCATTTCAGATGCCGTCTGATGAGAGAATCGGGGAATTCAATTTGATTACTTCTGATCATTTGAAAAAAGTCTCTACAAATATGAAACAAATCCGCATCCTTGAAAAACTGCGGGATCCGCTCCTGCCGAAGCTGATGAGCGGTGAAGTGCGGATACAATTCGGACAGGAGGCGACTGTATGAGTATTTTAATAAAAACCATTCGCATTGCGGGTTTTCGAGGTCTTGAAAATATTGAAGTAGCACTTGAGCAAACCACGATTTTGACAGGCATGAACAATACCGGGAAAACTTCATTTCTCAAGGCCTTGCAATTGGCATTGGGTAATCGTCAATTTGTCACACAGGATGATTTTTTTATTCCTGGAAATTCGGTATCTGAGAAAATAATCATCGACCTGTTGATTGTTCCAATCAATGATGATGGCAAAAGGAGTGAGGACTTTTCAGAAGACTGGGAAATTCTATTCACCATCGATAGAATCCGAAATGATGATACAGGTAATAGCTTTGTCCCGCTTAGAACAATCATTACTTTTGATGCGATAAAAAACAGCTACAAAACCCAGCAATTTATTTTGCAAAACTGGCCTGAACTCAAACAGGATGATGTTAATTGGTTTGATATTGATAACGGTAACAAGACAAGTTTTTATTTTGATGAAGTTCCGTTTTTTTACATGGATGCGCAACGGGATATTCTGGATGATACAAAATTAAGAAGCTCTTATCTTGGCAAGATGTTGTCCAAAATCGAATATTCCAAAGAGGCCATCAAAGAAATCGAAGCACAGATTAAATCACTGAACGAAGAGGCGGTCAGTAGCAGCGATATCTTGTCCAATATAGAGACAACGTTAAAAGAACTGGATACTGCAATGGATACCCGCAGTGAAGGGATAGAAATTACGCCTTTTACTAAAAAGATTCGTGATTTGAATAAAGGTTTAACGATCTATTATACTGATCAGAAAGAACCTTTCCCGATGGAATACCATGGTATGGGAACAAGAAGCTGGTCTTCTCTGTTGACATTGAAGTCGTTTATTTCTTTGCGCTCAATTAATGCCCAAAAAGATCAGTCTGTATTTTTCCCTATCCTCGCCATAGAGGAGCCGGAAGCTCATTTACACCCGAATGCCCAGAAAAAACTCTATGGACAGATGGATGCCATAGCGGGTCAAAAAATCATTTCCACCCATTCCCCCTATATCGCCGCAGCGGCTAAGTTAGGACAGATACGCAATTTTTACAAAGATGAAACCGTGACTTGTGGCAAGATAGAGATTGACAACTTAACGAAGGAAGAGATAAGGAAAATAAATCGACAGGTGATTAATACCAGAGGGGAGATATTTTTCTCCAAGGTGATTGTCTTTTTTGAAGGAGAAACCGAAGAGCAGGCGCTACCTATTTTTGCACAAAAGTATTTTAACAAAACACCTGTTGAAATGGGTCTGGATTTTGTCGGCGTGGGTGGACATAAAAGTTATCTCCCATTTTTAAGATTTGCGGAAAACTTACATATTCCTTGGGTCATATTAAGTGATGCTGAACCTGATGCGGTTAGATGGGTCGATAAACACTTCAAAAATTGCCAAACACCTAAAAATAAGAATGACGTTGTTGTTTTTCTTGATACGGGCAATGATTTTGAAGGACAGCTTGTTAGTGATGGCTTTACTGATGAAATCAAACAAGCCATTGCTTCTTTCGATGTTTATAAGAATGAACAACATAGAGATGCAAAAGAACAAGAACGATTAAAAGAAATCAGCGAATTTAGTAAAGAGAAGTTGTATAAGATTATCACAGAAGACAAGACCAAATATGGTCCAGCCATAGCAGAACAGATTATAAAAAGCGATAAAGATTTACCCCCAAAGGTGATTGATCTGTTTGGCAAGATAGCCGCTATTTTGAAAATGCCGGAGGTGAAGCATGACGACCGGAATTGAATTGTCAGAAAAACAGGAAGAAATTGTCTTTGCTGAAAACGTCCCGATCTATGTTAAGGCCAGTGCAGGGAGTGGTAAAACACGGGTTTTAACTGAAAGAGTGCGATATTTACTGAGTAAAACCAATAAAAAAGTACTTGCCCTGACCTTTACCAGTAAAGCAGGAGAGGAAATCAAGGAACGATTAAGTGATATATCGGAAATAGAGAAGCGTGTTTTTGTGGGGACTTTTCATGGTTTTTGTAAGTCCATGCTGGAAAATCATGGTAACTTGATTGGTCTGTCGAAAATGCCGCATATTTTTGAAGACGAAACAGACAGGCTGGAATTGGTTGAACAGGCGATTAATCAAACCCCTTCCTATGCCGCCAAATACAAAAGACAAGATAAAAAAGATCAGACAAACTTCCGCTATCATGTTTTAAATTTTATCTCAAAAGTTAAACGGAAGTTGATCGCCGACAGTGAACTGGAACAGCATACCGATGATGAAAATATAGTTTTGCTGTATCAAAACTATCAGGATATTTTACGCAGCCAAAATGCCATCGATTTTGATGACTTGCTGTTACTTGCTTATAGTTTATTGGTCAATTATCCCAAAACAGCCGCTTTGTATCGCAGGAGTTCCTTTGCTATCTGTATAGATGAAGCACAGGACTTAAATAATGCCCAATATCAACTTTTACTTGCTTTGGTTAATGGTGAGTTTACCAATATCATGATGGTTGGTGATCCAAATCAAGCCATTTTCCATTTTAATGGTTCTTCTCCGGACTATATGGATAAACACTTTGTACGTGATTTTAATCCTGTTATTGTTGAACTGAATGAAAATTACCGTTCGTCGAAAGCTGTATTATCAGCCGCAAAAAAAATCATCCCCGATGCGGAAGATATTGTGGGAACGGTTAAGGAAGGACTTTTTGAAATACATTGTTTAGAAGATGAAAACGCTGAGGCCCGGTGGGTTGTTAACAAGATTAAGGGGTTAATTGCTTCAAAGACACATGATGATATTGAAGGGAGTATTGCCTATGAAAAAATAGCAGTGCTTGCAAGAAATAAATATGTATTCAACAAATTGGAGTCACTATTAGATGAAAATGGTCTACACTTTTATTACAAAATGACACCAGGCTCAATTCAGTTTGAATCTGATCTAATGAAAACATTTGACTTGGCACTTCGTGTTAAATTAAATCCACAAGACACCTTACATAGAAATCGTTTATTTAAAATGCTTAATATAGCACCTGTAGAGACTACTGAATTACAAGTTGTTGCGTCTGACTTAAATAAGGGAATGAAAAGACATCTTTTAGAAGTTGTGATCAGGTTGAATGAAGATGGTAGTAACTTCAAAAGGGAACTTGAGTCCTTTAAAGACGATATTACTATTCAAGATGATAATGAGAGAAGGATGGTCTTAAATGATATTGAAGAGTTATTGAAACATTGGCTTAATTATGCCAAAAAAACAGATAATAAATCTCTTCCTCAATTTAGGAACGCAATGGCTTTAGGACAAACACATCCTTTGGCACAGCATAATGGTATAACACTAAGTACCGTGCATACGATGAAGGGACAAGAGTTCGACATCGTTTTTCTAATGGGGACGGATGATGAAACATTTCCTGATTATCGAGCGATCAGAAGTGGTGGAATTGAACTAACTCAAGAAAAGAATAATTTGTATGTTGCTTTTACAAGAGCGAAGAGGTTTTTGTTTGTAACTTGGCCTCAAAAACGATTAATGCCCTGGGGTGATTATAAAAATAGAAAAATCTCAAGATTCCTAGGGGGCTTTGAAAAATGACCAGAATCACCGAATCCGCCATAGAGGAATTTGCCATCGAGTTATTGAAAAAATCAGGTTACCAGTACGTTTACGCCCCTAACATAGCCCCGGACAGCGACACTCCAGAACGGAACAGATTTGAAGACGTGTTATTATTGGAACGCCTGCAATCAGCAGTTGGCAGAATAACCCAAAACAAGGCAAAAACCATTGATACCAAAGATGATCGGGGATTAAACAGCAAACAAATCCGCACCCTCGAAAAACTGCGTGATACGCTCTTGCCGAAATTGATGAGCGGTGAAGTCAGGGTAAAATTAGAGCAAGAAGGGGGAGGTATATGAACAAAAGAGATATTGTAAAACAACAATCCGATTTCATCCTATATACCTCAAATGATGGGGACGTGAATGTAGAAGTATTTCTGAAGGATGAAACGATTTGGCTGACACAGAAAGCAATCGGCAAACTGTTTGGAAAATCGAAAGCAACGATTAGCGAGCATCTTAAGAAAATATATGCAGAAGGAGAATTGCAGATGGATTCAACTGTTCGGAATTTTCGAACAGTTCAAACGGAAGGATCGAGGCAAGTAGAACGATATTTGGAGTTCTACAACCTCGATGCCGTCATTTCGGTCGGCTACCGTGTCAACTCCTACCAGGCCACCCAATTCCGTATCTGGGCTGCCAGAACCCTGAAAGAATACATCATCAAGGGCTTTGTTCTGGATGATGAACGGCTCAAGCAGGGCAAAGACATTGTATATAGGCGACCAGAGGAAAGGTAAAATATGACAAAAAATAAAAAATTACCCGATAATCAAATTACCGTTTATCAAATACCCGATGGAAAAATCAACATTGAAGTGCTCTATGCCAATGAAAACATCTGGTTGCCGCAAAAACGAATGGCAGAGTTATTCGGATGCAGCGCGGATAATATCTCTTTGCACCTTAAAAATATCTACAAAGAGAAGGAACTTGATGAATCGGCAACTGCCGAGGATTTCTCGGTAGTTCAGATTGAAGGAAATCGCGAAGTTGCCCGTACTGTAAGGTGTTATTCGCTTGAAGCAATTATCGCGGTGGGGTACAGGGTGAACTCAGAACGCGGCACACAGTTCAGGCAATGGGCAATTTCAATTCTTCAGCAATATATCCATAAAGGCTTTGCGATTGACAGCGATAGATTTAAATATGGTTCCCGTTTCAGCACACGATATTTTGATGACTTACTCGAAGAAATCCGGGATATCCGTTCCAGTGAGCGGATGGCGTATCAGAAAATTACCGATATGTACGCCACTTCTATTGACTATTCGCCAAAAGCGGAGGACACAAAACAGTTCTTCGCGACGGTACAGAACAAACTGCACTTTGCCATTACCGGGCAGACCGCCGCGGAAATTATAGCCGCACGAGCCAGGAGCGCTAAGCCAAATATGGGATTGACGTCATGGCGAAAAGGATCTGGCGGTAAAATCATGCCAGGTGATGTTGCCATAGCAAAAAACTATCTGGACAAACCGGAGCTTGATCATTTGAACCGCATAGTTACCATGTATCTTGATTATGCGGAATTGCAAGCGGTTCGTAATAAGCCAATGTACATGAAAGATTGGATCGAAAAACTGAATGCCTTCCTGAAGTTCAGTGAATACGAAATACTCACCAATGCCGGTTCAATCAGTCATGAAGTTGCTCTGGCTCTGGTCAACAAAGAATATGGAATATTCAAGAAAAAGCAGGATATGAATTACATCTCCGATTTTGACAAAGAGATAAAGCGTATTACGGGAAAAAAAGATGACGACAAATAAAATCACCGAATCCGCCATAGAAGATTTAGCAATCAGCCTACTTGAAAAACAGGGCTACCAATACATTTACGCTCCCGACATTGCACCTGACAGCGAAACGGCGGAAAGAAGCTCCTTTGAAGATGTTCTGTTGTTAGAGCATCTAAAAAAAGCAGTTGGCAGGATCAATCCCACTATTCCGGCAGATGTTAGGGAAGACGCCGTCAAACAGATACAGCGTCTTAATTCGCCTGAACTAATCGCCAACAACGAAGCGTTTCACAGGATGCTGACCGAAGGTATAAAAGTAAGTTATCACAAAGACGGAGCAGACAGGGGCGACCTGGTCTGGCTGATAGATTTTAAAAATCCCGATAACAACGAATTTCTTGTTTCCAACCAGTTCACGGTCATAGAAAACGAGGTGAACAAGCGCCCTGATGCAATCCTTTTTGTGAACGGGCTGCCCCTGGTTGTTATCGAACTGAAGAATCCTACCGACGAGAACGCAACCGTGAAATCTGCATTCAAGCAGTTGCAGACCTATAAACAGACAATACCCGGTCTTTTTACTTACAATGGCTTCATGGTCGTATCCGACGGACTTGAGGCAAAGGCGGGTTCGCTCTCCGCAGGTTACAGCCGGTTCATGGCTTGGAAATCATCTGACGGCAAAACGGTAGCATCCCCCCGGATAGGACAGATGGAAACGCTGATCAACGGAATGCTCAATAAAAAAACCTTGCTGGACGTTATCCGTCATTTCATTGTATTCGACAAGTCGAAAAAGGAAGATAAAGAGACTGGCGTAACAACGATCAGAACCGTAAAGAAATTGGCTGCATATCATCAATACTATGCGGTCAATCGAGCCGTGGAATCGACGCTGCGGGCATCGGGATATTCTGAAACCAAAACGACAGATGAGTTTATGGTGATGGAATCACCGGCAAGCTATGGTCTTGTTGGGGTGGATTCTCAACCTGCAGGGGACAGGAAAGGCGGCGTGGTCTGGCATACGCAGGGAAGCGGTAAATCGTTATCAATGGTGTTTTTCACCGGTAAAATCGTTCTCGCCCTGGACAATCCGACCATACTGGTAATCACCGACAGAAACGATCTGGACGACCAACTGTTTGATACATTTGCCGCGTCAAAGCAACTTCTCAGGCAGGATCCTGTCCAGGCTGAAAGCAGGGAGCACTTGAAAGAACTGCTGAACGTCGCATCGGGAGGAGTAGTATTTACTACCATCCAGAAGTTTCAGCCCGAAGAAGGGAATGTTTACCCGAAACTTTCAGACAGGCGAAACATCATTGTAATTGCCGATGAAGCCCACCGGACGCAGTACGGATTCAAGGCAAAAACCATCGATGCAAAAGATGAGCAGGGAACCGTAATCGGAAAAAAGATAGTTTACGGCTTTGCGAAATATACGCGTGACGCCCTCCCCAATGCGACTTATCTTGGCTTCACCGGTACGCCAATTGAAAAAACGGATGTGAACACGCCCGCGGTTTTTGGCAATTACGTTGATGTTTACGACATCTCCCAGGCGGTCGAGGACGGCGCAACGGTAAAAATCTATTATGAAAGCAGATTGGCAAAAATCGCTCTCAGTGAGGAAGGTAAAAAACTGGTTGCAGAACTGGACGAGGAATTAGAAAAAGAAGACCTTGCCGAGACACAAAAAGCCAAAGCGAAATGGACACAGCTTGAAGCTTTGATTGGCAGTGAAGACCGGATAAGACAGGTTGCAGAGGACATTGTAACCCATTTTGAGCAGAGACAGGTATTAGAAGGCAAGGGAATGATCGTGGCAATGTCAAGACGGATAGCCGCCGACCTGTATGACGAAATTATTAAAATCAAACCCGGGTGGCACAACGACGATCTTAAAAAGGGTGTCATCAAGGTGGTAATGACCTCGGCATCTTCAGACGGGCAAAAGATCTCAAAACACCATACCACCAAAGAACAGAGACGGGCATTGGCAGAAAGAATGAAGGACACAGAAGACGAATTAAAATTAGTAATTGTGCGGGATATGTGGCTAACCGGTTTTGATGTCCCTTCGCTGCATACGATGTATATTGATAAGCCCATGAAAGGACATACTCTTATGCAAGCAATTGCCCGGGTGAACAGAGTCTATAAAGACAAGCCCGGTGGCTTAGTGGTTGATTATCTCGGAATCGCCTCCGATCTGAAAGAAGCCCTATCATTCTATTCTGACAGCGGAGGAAAAGGCGATCCTGCTGTTCTTCAGGAACAGGCGGTTCAGCGGATGCTCGAGAAACTTGAAATCGTTTCCCAGATGTTTCACCTGCCCGCGCCTCCACCAAGTCAATTTTGTGTATATGCTTTAGAATGCGAGAACAACACCTATTATATTGGTCAAACCGATGATTTGATGAAACGTTGGAATCAGCATCTTTTAGGTACTGCATCGGATTATACTAAAAGATTTAAACCGGTAAGAATAGCTCATTACGAAGAAGTTAATTCAAGAAAAGAGGCAGTGGCGAAAGAAAAGGAATGGAAAACAGGTTTTGGCAGAAAACGATTGAAACGTCTGATTGAAAGCGGTGGAGCCAGGCAGGCGGGTGGATTTCTCTATGAACATTATTTTGCTGCGGACACCTCAACAAAGCTATCAATAATACTCGCTGCGGAGGAGCATATATTTGGTCTTGAAAACGGTAAGAAACGGTATATTGATGAAGTGACCGCATTATCAAGAGCGTTCTCTATAGCCATTCCGCATGAGCAGGCAATGGATGTAAAGGACGAAGTCTCGTTCTATCAGGCGATAAAAGCCAGACTTGTAAAGTTTGACGGCACTGGAACAGGCAAAACCGACGAAGAAATTGAAACCGCAATCAGGCAAGTTATAGATCAAGCCCTCGTAACTGAACAAGTGATAGACGTTTTCGATGCTGCAGGTATTAAGAAACCGGATATTTCCATTCTATCAGAAGAATTTCTTTTAGAAGTCCAAAACATGGAGCATAAAAACATTGCTCTGGAAGTTCTTAAAAAGGTATCTATTCACCTTTTTTAACTTAATTTGCTGAGGATATATTCATTTCCATGGGTGAAGAAATCTTTTTCCTGGATTTTCATCGTTCCTATCGCACTCATCATGATATCCCTGTTTTCAGCACCCTTTGTTGTCCTGAAGCACCCCCATATTTTCCTTTGTCGCACACCCGGTCTTAAAGC
>Ga0209986_10000719_pt1 | contig 32694 bp, 28 predicted proteins | sample BlataG_FD_183168 | JGI IMG/M metagenome (GOLD analysis project Ga0209986, IMG submission 183168) | Deep subsurface microbial communities from Black Sea to uncover new lineages of life (NeLLi) - Black_00105 metaG (SPAdes) (version 2) | ecosystem: Environmental > Aquatic > Marine > Oceanic >...
TACATGCGAATTGGCATGGCAAAAGTGTTTCAGTACCGTCCGCAGGAGGGTGCCAAGTATTTTGCACTGGCGCAGGAGTACAAAAGCAGACTACCTCTCCGAGAAAAGAGCCTGCTGGATATTTACTCCGGGTTCTGGCTGGAGCAAAGGTACGACGAATCCTTTGTCAGGTTGGAGACATTCGTAAACCACTATCCTGACGACAAGGAGGGCCGTACGTTCTATGCACTCGTTTTCGTCGCTTTTGCTCAGGACACGGCATCGGCGTTTGCTCACCTTGACACGGTGCTGGAGATCGACCCGCAGTATCAACTGGCGCTGTCATTCTATTCTCAAGTTTATCAACAATACGGTAACCTTCAAAAGGCGGTTGAATATGTAAAACTCATTCACACATATCATCCCGAATCACCCTACCCATACATACAACTGGCAACTTTGTACGCACGGCAGAGCAAGCTCGACGAGGCCATTGACGAATGTCAGAACCTGCTGTCACGGTTTCCCGACAATCCTGAGGCCTTACTTCGCCTGAGTAATCTGTATATCCGCAAGCGTGACTTTGAGAAGTCTCGTCGGTACCTTGATCAAGTGGCGGAAAGGTACCGTGATGATCCCTATCGGATGTATTACTATTACCATGATCGTGCTAATCTCGCCAACTGGTCAGGAAAGTTCAGAAGTAGTCTAGACCTCCGTTTCAATGCACTAAAACAGGCAAAGCTGACCGGTGATAGCACCATTATCTTCAATGCCTTGGAAGGAATATCGATCTATTACGAGAGGTACGGTTTGCCTGACAGTGCGCTGTTTTACAGTCGGCAGGCGTATCGGTGGGCTAATCCGTTTCAGCGTCTTGATCATCCGATTCGACTAGTCAGTATTGATTACAAAACTGAACCTGAAGCAAGACCGATTTTCAAGGAATCTCTCGACGAATTCAAGTCTCGAATGCCTTCACAGATGTGGCCACTCTTTGACCTCGTTGAGCAGCTTTTTGAAGCCTACTGTCAGCTTGATACCGCCGACATGATTGAGGTGTACGAAAAGCTGGCGAAAGAACAAAACGAGGAGGCGGGTGGCAACGTGCGAGATGCTGGCTACTTCAGGGTTTTGTCCGGTCAGTATGAGAGCGGGATTGAAAACCTGCAGCGATTTGTCTCCGGCCGCCATGAAATGACCTCCGGTTTCCACTACCCTTACATCCGGTACCTGCTCGGCATCGCCAATGAGGGGCTGGGAAACACCGAGGAGGCGATCCAAAACTACGAGGAGATGCTTCAGTACTGGGGCAATCCGAAGATTGAGTTAAAAGAAATCAAGGATGCCCGCGCCCGCCTGGCTAAACTCACCAGCTAACTTCTCGCAGGCTTGCACAGGTACCGTCCTCAAACAGTCAAGCCACGAGGTCGCCTCTGTCTCGACACACCCATTGCGTGACCAGTTTGATTTTTCGATTGCCAAAAAAGGCTTAGGGAGTTATTTTAATTAAATAAACTAAAAAACCCCGAACACCACCAGTCAGCAACATAGTCATTGCTTACCGGCGGGACTTCCGCCTTGGCTTCCATCAAATCGGTATCGGCCGCTACACCGACGGCGCGACCCCTGGAAGAAATCACTGTCGCTTGCGACCCTGGTTGTCAAGCACGATCCGTGCATTGCGCTGGAGGCCGTCCAGCTTGGGTCTGGTCAGAGGCGTGCCGGCAGTTAAAGTCAAGAACTCATCTCTGGTCTGCAAGCGCAGGACCTGCCGGGCATCGAGAAACTCTCCGACGCCTTTATCCGGCCGAAACTCTTTGTGTTGGGTAAGAATGGCCGAGTCGTTGTACGGGCAGACTTCCTGACAGATATCACAGCCGAATATCAGGCTGTCCATTTGTTTTGCCAGTGCGTCTGGTATATCAGCAGGTCCCTCGATCGTCAAATAAGAGACACACCGTGTCGCGTCGACTGTTCTATCGGCCACAATGGCGCCGGTCGGGCAGGCATCTATGCAGAGTCGGCATTCACCGCAGGCGCTGTGACTCATAATTTGCGGGTTGTCCGGCTCAAGCTTGACCGTCGTCAAAATCTCCGCCAGAAATATCCAGGAACCGAACTGCCGGTTGATAAGAAGCGAGTTCTTGCCGATAAACCCCAGCCCCGCCTTTTCGGCATACGCCTTTTCCAGAAACGAACCATAGTCAACCCACCAATAGAACTCATGTAATGAGTTTTGTCCAAGGTTTTCCCGAAGTTTGTAAATCAAATGCTTGGTTTTTCTTGCAACGACATTGTGGTAATCTTTCCCCCGGGTGTATCTTGCCACGCGTCCGGAACCGTGTGGTATTTCCTGAGAGTTGGGCTGGTAGTAATTGAGGCCGAGCATGATGATCGACTGCACGTTCTCCAGCAGCTTTGATGGATCCACCCGCTTCTCTTTAGTGGACGCCAGCCACTCCATCTCACCGTGGTAACCCTTTTCCAGCCAGCGGTAGAGATGTTCTTTGGCTTCAGGGATGACGTCAGCAGTGGTGACGCCACACAGATCAAAACCGACAGCCTCGGCGAGGTTTTTGATTATAGTGGAGGTCAGCATAGCCCTGCCCTACAACTGTCACACTGACCGCACGGGCATCTTCTGTGGGTCGTCGATGAGGATCTGCTCTTTGATGGTGTAGGCCTCGGCGTACTTGACATTGACCAACTGTCCTAATGCCGCCGCACGGGTGCGCATCAAGTCGAAAATATCAACGCCCGGTTGGAAGATATGTTTGTCCGTAGACGGGTTGGCAAACTGCGAGCGATATGCCGCCACTGCCTCACACTTCTGCTCGAACTCATCGGAAATGTCTACCAGGAATGAGTAATCGGTGTTGCGGAAGTATGACACGTAGATGATCTTGCGCGGCCGGTACGGCTCGCCTTTGAAGTCAAGCTTTTTCAATCCGACCAGAAAGCAGGCGTCGTATCCAAGGCGCGAACATACAAGATGATCGGGATGACGCTGCTGCCAGTGGGGCAGAATGACCAACTCTGGCTGCGTCGACCGGATGACGGCCGCAATTTTCAGCTTGTTTTCCTGATTGAACTCTAAAGCCGAGTCGGGAAGCGAGAAGTTTTCGCGATAGGACAAACCCAAAACCTCAGCGGCGGCGGCAGCTTCGGCAACTCGGCTATTGGTGTCGCCCAGCGTCCCCATTTCCCCTCTCGTTAGATCCAGCGCGCCAGTCTTACGACCGCTTTTGGCCATCTTTATCAAAAGCCCGCCGCAGGTGATTTCAATGTCATCGGGGTGGGCGGCAATTGCCAGGATGTCAAGCTTAATCGTGTCGGTCATTCAGAACTTCCTTATGATAGCGTTTGGCCGGGTGGCCCACCGCTTGCGGTGGGTTTACAAACTCATCCCACCCCAAGGGGTGGGGTACCCATGCAATTGCCAGGATGTCAAGCTTCCCTCGCTCAGACATTGAGCACTTCCTCGTAGTAGCCTTCGTACTCAGAGACAATCTTCTCAGCGGAAAACTTTTTCAATGCCAGTTCGACCGCTGCCTTCTTGAATTGCTTCAAACGCTCCTCGTTTTTCAAAAGCGAAATAGCGGCTCTGGCCATGGACGTAGTGTCGCCGACCGGAAGCAGGAAGCCGTTGGTGAAATCGTCCACGACCTCGACCAGGCCAGTGCCCGAGGAACCGATCACCGGCACGCCGCAGGCCAGCGCCTCCAGCGCCGCCAGACCGAACGATTCTTCTTCCGACGGCAAAAGAAAAAGATCGGCACACGGCAACACCGCCTCAACGCGCGTCTGATTACCCATGAAGATAACCCGATCGCTCAGATTCCTCTTGTTGATCTGCCGCCGGGCCAGAATGGTATCGGGACCTTCACCGACAAGGAGGAGTTTCGCCGGCAGCTCGGTGGTTATCTTGTCGAAAATGTCTATGACGTCTAAGGTTCGTTTGACGGGACGGAAATTTGAGATGTGAGCAATCAGGAATTCATCGTCCTTGGCGAACTCACTGCGCGTGCAATCGCTTGTCGAGTGCTTAAACCGCTTGGGGTCGAAAAGATTGTGTATTACTCGAATCTCCTTTTCAATCTTAAACACTTCCCTGGTCTCATCGGCAAGATACTTTGATACCGCTGTCACGCCGTCGGAAGAGAGAATAGAGAAGCGGGTGATGTCATAAAATGATGGGTCGGAACCGACGAGGGTGATGTCCGTGCCGTGCAGGGTGGTTATGATCTTCGGCTGCCGTTCGTTCTGAGCGCCGAGAAGCTGCTTGGCCAGGTAGGCGCAGGTGGCATGAGGGATGGCATAGTGCATGTGCAGAATGTCCAGCTTGAAATTGCGCGTGACCTCGGCCATCTTCGCCGCTAACGTCAAAGTGTAGGGAGGAAACTTAAACAGCGGGTAGGCGGTTGTTTCTACGCCGTGATACATCAGGTTGGTCTGATAGCGATCGAGTCGAAACGGCAGTGCGTAGGAGACAAAATGCACCTGGTGCCCGCGCGTGGCAAGCTGCTGGCCGAGTTCGGTAGCGACAACTCCCGAGCCGCCGGCCACCGGATAACAGGTGATGCCTATAACCATCTACGTCTGAAACTCCTTAAGGTGAACAACCTGATGCGCCGTCTCTTCGCAGTCGATTTTGTCGTACATAAACGAAATGAAACCGAATCCATAGCGGAAGAGAAAATAAGTGACATTTAATGTCCGCTCCTGCAAGGCATGGTTGGGATAGACTGCGTGCCACAGTCGATAGATGCGATCGCGAACCTCTTTTGACTTTCTCTTGTGGGATGCAAATACTTTTCCTTCGAACTGCTTCAGGGTGAAATCAATCTTACCGTGCATCTGTGTGCCAAACTGCCGTAGAGCCGGGTCAAACGCTAAAGACTCTTCGATGAATTCGCCGAAACGGCGCTCAACGTCATGTCGGAGTCGCTCAAACTTGCTTTCGAGATTCTCAGGAAACGATTTGGCCAGTACCCTGTTGACGACCTGCTCAATGTCGCCGGTCAATTCCTCAAAGGCGATTTCGTGCTCAGCCATCAGTTTCTCAAACCGCTTCTCGATAAATGTGAGCGAGGGACGCGCCATGTAGTACGGACCCACTAAGCCGAAAAGAACGAAGATGGGATTGATCTGGGCCAGATAGGCGATCTCCGACGGCCCGCCCTTCTGAGTCAGGACCGGGAACAGGTACGACTGCAGCACCGGTCGCAGCATGACGTCCGGCGAAACCCTGTCAGGGCTTTCATCTATGCACTGACGCAACTCATCCTCGGTATAGCGCCGGTCGCCAATTAAGAAGTCATCTCTTTCGCGCATGACAGGTCGGCGGCCATCCAGGTTACAAAACAGGTGCGTGGCGTTGTCTTTCTTCTGCACCTGCAGGTGGTATCCGTGCCGCTCGATATGTTGATTGGTCGTGGTTATCACATTGTGCAACTCATCCTGCCTTTTGAGAATCTCCGTAAAAAAAGGAGCCGCTAACCTCTTGACCGCGGGGTCGCCCGGTGAGAACAGTATCAAGCCAAACTGACCCGTCAAACGCGCCATCAACTTGCCAAAGGCCGTAACAATGGTGCTGTCGGGCGTGTACGAGCTGTCAATCAGATCATACAGCTCAGGCGTAAAATCGGTGTCACCCAGCGCCGTTTTGAGGGCTCCTTTTGCCTTTTCAAGCTCAGCTTCATCTGAGAATCTGATTTGGGCCGTCGGCAGTGCTACCGCCGGAGGCGTCTCGTAGGAGATTCGAACAGCTTCCCCCTGACGGTCGAGCACACAGGTGTGATTTACCTCAGCGAAGTCGTGATCGTCGCCCGCGATCCAGAAAACGGGGACAACCGGGCGATTAAGTTGCTCGGAATACCGGCGAGCCGCCTTCACTATGGCAAGAGCTTTGATAATAATCAGAAGCGGCCCTCCGAACAGACATGCCTGCTGGCTGGTAAAGGCGCACAGCGCCTTTTTATCCTTCAGTTTCTCGATGTTGGCAAATGTCTCATTTGAGGCGCCAAAAGCTCGGTTTTGTCGTTCGAGGACAGCCGCGATTTCCTCGCGGTCGTAAGAAACGGCATCAAGTCCTGTGGCTACATCTTCGATACCTGCAGCAGGGAAAAAACGCCTGGCCGAATCCTGTCCCGCCAGAAAATCAAGGTAGATGTCGGAGTAACCCAGCGATTTGCCGGGCACGATCAGGTCACTCATGCCCTGCCTGTTCCTCTGTCACTCTCGTCTGAATCCCTTGGCCGCTCCTTCGAAAGAGACCGAAGAAGTCTTCAATAAGGGTGTAAACAACCGGCACCACCACCAAAGTCAACAGCGTCGATGATATAATTCCTCCAATCGCCGCTCGTGCCATCGGGGCTCTAATCTCCGCGCCCGGACCAATACCCAGCGCCAGAGGCAGCATCCCAAACACCATGGCAAAGGTGGTCATCAAAATTGGTCTCAGCCTTATAGGGCCGGCAATCAAAATAGCATCAAATCTTGGAACACCCTTTTGCCGTTGTTGTTTCACAAAATCGATCAAAAGAATGGCGTTTTTGGTCACCAGCCCCATCAGCAGAACTATCCCAATCAGGGACATGATCGAAAACGACGAGCCGAGTAAGCCCAGTATTGCCCCGACCAGTGCCAGCGGCAGGGACAGCATGATGGAAAAAGGATCGATAAAGGACTCATACAGTGAGGCCAAAAGAAGATATATAAAGATAACCGCCAGAGCGAGAGCCTTGAAGATATTGGTGAAGGCCTCTCTCATTATCTCAGCCGTACCGACGGGCACAATCTTGTATCCGGGCGGCAATTTTATCTGTTGGGTCTGCTCCTCAATCAAGCCCGTCACCGTTCCCGCAAAAGCGGTAGAAAGCACGTTGGCGTTGACGCGCACTTCCCGTTGGCGATCATAGCGATTGTATTCTCCGATTGAGCTCGCCGTGGTCAGCCGCGCCACGCGGTCCAGCGGGATCAAGAGATTATCGTCATTATCATCCTTGTTCCGGCTTCGTATGAGGATCCGGCCCACATCGTCTTTCGAGGAACGAAATCCCTCCTCGAGCCTGACACGGACATCGTATTCCTCATCCTCTTCTTTGTAGTGGGTCACCACCTCTCCCTCAACCAGAGACCTGATTGTCATGGCGATCTCACCCAGGTTCAAGCCGAGGTCGCTGGCCAGCTTACGGTCGATCTCGATCTGGATTTCCGGCTTGCCTTCTTCGAGGGTATTATCAATGTCCGTCGTCCCGTCAACGGCGCCAAAGATATCCTGCACACGATGTGTCAGTTGAGTCAGTTCCTCGATGTCGTCCCCTCGAACGGAAATCTCAACCGGCTTCTCGCTACCCCCTTCGCCTTCGCCGCGACCTACCGCATATTTAATGCCCGGCACTGTCCTCAACAAAATGCGAACAGAGTCCATCAACTGACGGGCTGAGAGCTCCCTCTCGCTTTTATCGGTCAATTTGACCAGAACCCGGCCCTGCGTCACCGGGTCGTTGCCGGCCCCAATGGTGACGTAGGTTGCCGTAACCTCACCTAATTGTTCGATGATCGTTTCCACCTCTTGGAAGCTCCTTGAGGTCTCAACCAGGTTGGTACCGGGGGGAGTTTCAATATCAATTGCAAGCTTCGCCTGGTCCGTCTCCGCTATGAACTCCGAGCCCACAAATCGGGCAGCGAAGATGGCTCCGGCAAATGAAAGGGCAGCTATCAATACCACCAGCCACCGGGCTATCAGGGCGCCGGCCAGCACCTTTTTATAGGTAGGTTTTACCGCCTCGAAAAAGATGTTCCAGTAGCTGAGGACTCTCTCAATCGGCTTCCAAATGGCGCCGAAAAGCCGCGCCAAGGCTCCCAGAAGGCCTTTTCTGCTGCTTAACGATTCCCTTTTCTCGAGGTACCGCGACGAAAGCATCGGCGTCAACGAAAAGGCCACAAACAGCGATATGATAACCGCAAAGGCGACCGACATGCCAAACTGGTAAAAGAATCGTCCTACAATGCCGGACATAAAAGCCACCGGAAGGAACACTACTACAATTGAAAAGGTAGTCGCCATCACCGCCAGGCCAATTTCCTTGGTGCCTGAGAAGGCCGCCTCTCTAGCTGATCTACCTTCGGCCATGTGCCGGTAGATGTTCTCGATAACAACGATGGCATCATCAATCAGTATTCCCACCGCCAGCGACAATCCCATAAGGGTCATCATGTTGATGGTGAAGCCCAGGGCCTTCATTAGCGTGAAGGTGGCAATGAGAGAGATGGGAATGGACAGGCCGGTGATGATAGTCGGACGAATATTTAACAGAAACAGAAAGATGACAATAACCGCCAGAAGAGTACCAAACTCGATATTGAACAAGACCTCGTGAATTGAATCCTCGATAAAGACGGAGTTGTCATCAACGACCTCAATGTGAATATCAGGCGGCATCTCCTGTTGGAGCTGAGCTAAAATCTGCTTGACCTTGCGGGCTACCTCGACCGTGTTAGCCCCCGACTGCTTTACGATGTTCAAAGAAACAGCGTCGCGTCCGTTGTATCGGGACAGCGAGCGCTGTTCATTGATGGTGTCGGCGATGGCCGCAACGTCCTTCAGATACACGGGCGAGCCGTGCTTACTCTTGATAATTATATCACTAAACTGAGAAACCCGTTCGAGTCTGCCGGACATTCTAACCACGTATTCGCGGGAAGCCTCATCAATTCGCCCACCCGGTATCTCCAGGTTGGCCGCGGCGATAGCACCTTTCACGTCGTTTACGGTGATCCCAAACGACTCCATCCTCTCCGGGTTAAGGGCGACGGAGATTTCACGCTCCTGGCCGCCCACCAGCGTCACACTGCCGACGCCGGGAATTGACTCCAGCCGCTTTTTGATAACGTTTTTGACAAGTTCCGTTATATCTTTGGGCGGTCGTTCGCCGGAGACGGCAAATGAAAGAATCGGTATGGCCATCGGGTCAAACTGGCTGACGACCGGCTCTTCAATTTCCAGGGGCAGTTCGGAACGCACGCCGGCAACCTTCTCACGCACGTCCTGGGTAGCCTCAATCCCTTTTCTTTCAAGTTCAAACTCGATGATGACAAGCGAGTAACCCTCCCGTGACCGCGAGGTGATGTGACGGACCCCGGAGACCTCATTGACGGCATCCTCGATTTTCTTGGTCACTTCGCTCTCCACCGTCTCCGCCGAAGCGCCAGGGTAAACGGTGACGACCGTAGCGATGGGAAAGTCAATTTCGGGAAAAAGATCGACCGACAGCTCGGTATAGGAAAAAATTCCTAAAATCAGCAGCGCGCCGATCATCATGGTGGCAAAGACCGGACGCTTGATTGATACCGCTGCCAGTTTCATTGCTCGCCTTCGACTATGTCGGTGATGTTGACTTCAACCCCGTCCTGCAGGTAGTCCTGACCGAGAGTCACCAGCGTATCGCCCGCATTGAGACCAGATGTGATTACGATCCGGCCGCCAAGATCCGCGCCGGTTGTCACGGCCCTCTCCTGAGCGATCCCATTGGAGACGACAAAAACCACCTCGCCTCCGCGGCGAACGATCACCGCCTGCCGGGGAACAACTACCACCCCGTCCAACTGCTCCAGGGGAACACCGATGCGGACAAAAACTCCCGGTTGGAACGCCCCTTCGCTGTTATCAAAGACGACTTCAACCTGAAATGTTCTGGTGACCGGGTCAGCCGAGCGAGCGACCGACAACACTGTCCCCTCGGCGGTCTGAGTTGCATCTCCTGGAGAAACAGTGACCGTGGTTCCCTGCATCACCGACCCGACGGCGGCGGCGTTGACACCAAACTTTACGCGCAGCCTATCGACCGTGGCAACCGTTGCCAGTTCCTGGCCGGGACCGAGAAAGTCGCCTTTGGAGACCTTTAAGGATGTAACCACGCCATCAATGGGCGACTGCACCTCCACCAGTTGCGAGGCGGCCTCGAAGCCGGCCTTAGTAACCTCGTACTGAGTTTTGGCGGCATCGAACTGCGATTCACTTACCGCTCCTTCCCCATATAGATACTCCATCTTCTTGTAGTTTTTCTCAGCGTTTCGATAGAGCGATAGCGCCTCCTGATAGCGCGAACTGGGGCCGGACTTATCGAGCGAAATCAACACCTGATCGGCCTTGATGCGCTGCCCCTCGCGGACGTGGACCGCCTCGACCACCTCGGCAATCTTGGCGTAAATAACGGCCTGTTTTTCGCCCTCAAGAGTACCCGTGTACGTCTTGACGATTTCCTCGTCAGAGAGCCCAACCACTGTCACCTTAATCGCCACCGCCGGTCGCTCCTTTTCGACAGTATCCTGGTTACTCCCGCACGAGAAGAATGAGAACAAGAGTGATAGCAGACTGAATGATATCAAAATGTACTTCATTGCGCTTATAACATCCTATTGTATATGGAAATCGATAGTCGTTGCCTTTTTTAATCGAGAGGCGGCCGCCCGGAGAAAGAAAACCGCCTCGGCTTTAGAATTGCGCGCCTTCGTTAGGGCGGCCTGCGCCGAGAGCACCTCCAATAGCGTTCCCACACCGGTCTCGTATCTTAAATTGGCAATTCGCAAACCTTCCTCAGCCTGCGCAATTGTCTCTTTCTGAATGTCAAGCGCCTTTTTCGCCTGAACAAGTTGATCGTATGCCTGCTCCACTTCCAGCTTGATATCGTCCCGCAACTGCTGCGCAGCCAGTTTAGCCTGATTATGCTCCGAATGCCGCTGCTTTACTTCACCACGCGTGTATCCGCCCGAAAAGATCGGAATCGAAAGAGTTATGCCGGCCGTCCATGACTCAGTTCTATGCCCTCTCAGCGTGAAATCATCAGAGACGGATTGCCAGCTATAGTTGGACACAGCATCCAGAGAGGGGTAGTACCCGCCTTTGGCTATACGAATCGCCTTGCGCGAGATATCCGTCAGAAGATCGGCCTGCTGCATTTCGGGACGCTTCGCGAGCGCCGTATCGATCAGCGCCGCAAGTGGCGGTAAATCGACCAGCGAAGTGTCACCAGCCTCCTCGATCAGCACAATCGACTCGTTCAACTCGATGCCAAGAAACGACTTAAGTCTCTTTTCCGACAGTCGTACGTCCGATTCGGCGTTGAGTATGGCCGGTTGCAGATTGGCCTTTTCCACCCGGGCGCGCAAAACCTCAAACTCGGATACCAACCCCTGCGAATACAGCTTCTCAATCATCTCCGCGTTGTGGCTGGTTGCCTCGAATGCTTTCTCAAGAACCGCCAGGCGTGACTTTTCTAAGATGGCCGAATAGAACAAAACCTCCGCATTTTGAACCACCGCAGCCTTTGTTGCTTCCGCCTGCCTTTCAGAGTACTTCTTATACAATTTCGCTATCGAAAGAGCTGTGAACACCTTTCCCCCCTGCCACAGCGGCTGCCTCAGGCTAAGGGAAGCGCCGAAACTATTCTTGAAACCTGTTTTGAACTCCAGCGTCTCGTCTTCCGTCTGCACGAAAAAGGAGGGGAGGATGAAATTGCGCGAGTAGGCTCCGCCCGCCGACAGATTTGGAAGCGCCCCGGCACGGGCCTTGATGATGTCACTCTGCGCCTTGGTAACTTCCTCTTTTGAGGCAAGGTACATCCGATTGAATTCGAGAGCTCGCTGACGGACGTCAGTTATAGTCAGCGCCGTTTTAGCTGCAGCAACCTGATACAAGCCGACACATAGCAAGACCAAAGCGGTAGCACCTGCTATAAGCAACAGTCGACACTCAGCCGCCTTTTGTGATGTCGCGCTATTCATTCAACTATACTCCCGCCTTCCGTTTCACTTTCCTTGCCCCTCTCGGGCGGTCAAGCAGTGAGCCGAACAGCCTGATCTGCCTGTCAAGGTCCACCAGGTTGGGACTCATGTATTTCCTCATCGTCAGGCCGTCGTATAAAGAGAAGATCAGGATCGCCAGCTCTCGCCGGTACTTCTTGTCCCTTCCATACTCCGGGTCAAGACGGGCCGCCACCACGTCGATAGCTTTTCGGACAACCTTGTTGACATGAGCCTTGACACGGGGGAGCTTTAACACCTCGGCCCGTAAGTCCAGACTGTGCCGGGTCTTGGGCATGTTCCGGCAGTGGTCTATCTTGCGCAGCAGCGCCAGCACGTCACCGGGGCTGAGACTCTTGTCGGAGGCAGGCTCAAAGGCGGCAGCGAACTGATCAGCCGCGCACTTGAGCAGCTTGCAGAGAATGTCTTCTTTGCTCTTGAAGTGAAAATACAGCGCTCCCTTAGTCAGGCCGGCCCGGCGCGCAATGGCCTCGGTCGAGGTGGCCCGGTAGCCATTCTTGATAAAGAGGGCCTGGGCCGCGTTGAGTAACTGGCCCCGCCGCGTTTGAGCCGGCAGCTTGGGACTCTGCCGGATCTTTGACACTTTTGTTTGTTCCGTCATCAATTACATACCTACCGGTTGGTATCCAAGATAGCCCCTCATACAGGCATTGTCAAGAGAAATGTGCGCAACTTTTGCTCACAACCACTTTTTCTTGCGGAAAAAGAGCAGCAGACTAAAAATGAGTGTCGAAATGAGCAGAAGAGCAAAGATGTACCCGTATTCCCACTCCAGCTCTGGCATGAAGTCGAAATTCATCCCCCACAGTCCGACCAGAAAGGTCGGTGGAATGAATAGCACGGTAAAGATGGTCAGGAATTTGATGATCTCGTTGGTTTTGGTCGACACCGACGAGTAGTACACCTCCAGCGAAGAGTTGAGAATTTCGCGGTGAAAATCGGCGAGATCATTGACCCGGACGAGGTGGTCATGGATATCGGAAAAGTATACGGCGGCCTTACTGGTAATCAGTTTGAACTGCTCCCGCGAGAAGCGTTTGAGCACCTCCATCTGCGGCAACACAATCCGTTTGAGGTGGACAATATCCCGACGGAGGGTAAAAATTGATTTGAGCGTCTCTTCGTTAGGCGCCCCCAGGACGTCGTCCTCGATCTGGTCCACCTCATATTCGAGAATGTCAAGAGTGGTGTTGTAGTTGTCCACGGTGGTATCAATTAGAGCATGAAAGAGAAAGTCCACCCCACGCGACATCAGCCGCTCATCCCGCTCGGCCCGATGGTAGAGGTAATCGAAGATGCGGTGCTCGTCATAGTGCACCGTGACCACTGAATTGCGGCTGAGAAACATATCGATCTCGCTGATTTTCAGCCCCTCCTCTCGGCCGATATAGTCCACAATCTGAAACACCAAAAAGAGGTAGCGATCATAGTCGTCGATTTTGGTGCGCTGCTTTTCCACGATTACGTCCTCGATGGCAAGGGGGTGAAAGTCAAAGTCGTGGGTGAGAACAAATGATTCCTCATCGGTCGGCTTGCACAAATCGACCCAGAGGACACAGTTTTCCTGACGGATCAACCGGTCAAAATCGGCTATGCCATCGATCACTTTGACGCCGTCGCCGGGAAGGTACAAAAACGATTTGATCATACCGTCTCCTCCTTCTCCAGAAGGACACCGTCTTCGGAAAGGTGGTCAAGTATCCTCTCGTCTTCGTGCCGGACCTTGATCTCTTTGAGCGACACCTTTTCAAAGTGCAGGAAAACAGAGCCCATCAGGTAAACGGGAAGCAGGTCAAGCAGATGAAGGGCCAAGGCGAACAGAACGGCTTCGGAGCGGCCGACCGTAAAAGCCGCCAGTGACGTACTGACCACCACTTCGAAGGTGCCGGCATTACCAGGCGTAATGGGAACCATCATGGCCAGGGTGTTGATAATCATCACCGCTGCAGCAGACGCCACAGGAAGCTCGAAACCAAACGACTTGAAAAGAAAGTAGACCACAAACAGGTGGAATAACCACGACAGCAGCGAATAGAGAAGCGAACCCAGCAAGTGCTGACTCGAGCGCAGGAGCTTGATTCCCTTTGTAAAAGAGCGGATGAATTTCTTCAATCCTATGTACACTCCCGGGCGGCATTGGCGAAAATGTCTGCGGCCGAACTCTTCCAGATCGGATTGAAAATGTAAAGTCAAATATAGAAGTACCAACAGGGCGACAGTCACAGCGGAGAGAATTATGCTCAGAGAACGATATCCCTCCGGGAAAACAAAAGCCAGGGAGGTCAGCAGCAGAAAGATAACCAGGCTGATGGCGTCAAAAAGGACCTCCAGCACCATCGTCGAGAAGACGAACGTCTTTTTCAACCCCTCCTTTTTGGCAAACAAAAACATGCGTCCGACCTGACCGGTCAGGGCAGGCATGGCAATGTTCAAAATCTGGCCGGCTGAAAAAAGAGTAACGGATCTCATGACACCGATCTTTTTCTGCTGGGAGACTATCAGCCTCCAGCGCAGACCTCGGAAGAACACGAAAAGGAACGTGCACACGACGGAGAGACCGAAGAACAGATAACCGATACGCCCAAGAAGGGTTTCTATCTCGCTTAGCTTGACGTCCTTGAGACAGAACGCCAGGAGCGCAACGGCTATTATGACCCCCCAGAACTGTTTTTTCTTCCATATCATTCTATCGCATTCTACAGCACTATGAGCACATCAGGCGGAAGATAGAGAGTCGTACTGGAGGTGTCAATTAAATAAACGTAAAGCCGGCGCTGTAAGTCGTTAGATTTCAGCGACTAAGTGTTTTTCAATCCAGCCACGCCGCTTGTTCTCAAACAGGACGTTGTAATAGTCACCGGTCTCAGTAAGGATTCTAACGATCAGGCCGGGCGCCGCCTGAAGCTCAATATCAGACTGCTCGGAAGGTCCCGTTTTCACCGGCGCTTCTTCAGCGACAATGACCCCCCTTCGTGTCAGGAACTCATTCTTATACTTGAACGTCGTCAGACTGGTCGACACGATAAGAAAGATCAAAGACAGAATGATCCCGACCCGCACACCGGGATTACTGATTCCCAAACCAAAGCGGATTATGAGAAAAAGAAAAAACAGCACGAAGCAACCCGATGATGCCCATGCCAGACTGTCAATGCGATAGGGGTCAACCAGCGAAATCAGGAAACTGTTGATCGGGTTTAACTGGACCCCTTCCATCTGCACGCGTGAAAATTGCCGGGCAAACTCAAGGTTGCTGGTTATGTCTTCATCTGAAGGGTCGAGTCTCTTAGCTCTCAGGTAGTACAGAATGGCGTGACCGAGATCACCCTCCTTGAAGTAGGCGTTACCCAGGTTGAAATAAAGTGATGCCGATTCGATCCCCTCGTTGATGATTTGGGCGTACGCCTGAACAGCACTGTCATATTTTTTTTGTTCGTAAAGTTCATTGGCCCGTGCAAACTCATCAGCGTGCGCCGCCACCGATATTGCCTCCCCACCTGACAGCAAGAGTGGCAGGACAAAAGCAAGAATGACCCAGCTATGCAAGTTTGATCCCCTCAATTCGGGTCATGGTTTGCTCTGCCATTGCCAACGACTGGTCAATGTCCTCCTGTGTCATGGAAGCCGGGGCAAAACGAGCGAAGTCGCATTTCTGGACAAGGTCCGCGACGTCTTCTATCAATGCCTCGTCAGCCCCTTTCGCATGCAGCAGCTCGGCAATCCGTTCCATTGTCAGGCCGTGAGGGGAGATGTTGAATTTGTCGGCGATGTATGATGTCAGGGCAGTGTAGATTTCAGCGTAGAATTGAGCGGCTTGTTCGACCTTTACCATTGATTTTGCTCGCGCCAGTATCCGCCTGGCTGCCTTGCTTGCCTTCCGGGAACGGGCATAACCGACGTCAGCGGCGAGTTTCTCGCGGTGACGGCGAATAAAGATCATGGCTGCCAGAACAACCACTGGTAGACCATTCAGGATCAGATATAGAGGGGTCAAAAGTAGCAGCCTACCAATGGGTGTTGGCGACCCGATGTCCTCCTTGATATAGCGAATATCATGTACCCGGCTGCCTATGGTTAGATCCGGAGCGCTGTAAGGGAGATCGGGAGAGGCTACATACCCTTCCGGCTTGATGACACTGACGCGGATGGGTCGGGTGGTGAGCGTGCGGTATTTGCTGCTCTCGGGGTCAAAGTAGTTGAAACTCAGGGCCGGAATCTCCAGTTTGCCCGGGCGTCGGGGAATGAAAACTTCCTCAAAAATCTTCGTGCCGCCCAGTTTGTCGTGGAGCTTCGAGATATTTTCACTGCTCGATGCCCGGTAAACGCGGAAATCATCAAGCTCAGGTATGATTGGTTCCGCCACCGACTTGATGTTTCCGGAGCCGCTTATTTTGATGGTGACCGTCACCGGCTGGTTGACCTCCACCTGAGTTTTGTCCGCGATAGTGTTGATCCTAAAATTGCCGATCGTGCCGGTAAAATCGGCCGGGCGCCCCTGTTGTGGGAGAGGTCGGACGTCGATGGTGATTGGCCGGCTGCTCACCGAGACTTCCTGACCTGACCCAAAAAAATCACCAAAGACATTGAAGGGATCTCGGAAACTTCTATCCCTGCGGGCGATGGTGAAGCGGATAGTGGCGCGACCTATCGTAAGCTCGCCTGTTTGTGTCGGGAACAAGGCATACTTTCGTTCGATTACTTTGTAGGTGCGGTTGTTGATTTTCTGGTGGTAGGGTGCCTTGTTTCCCAGTAACTCCGTCCAGAAACCGGTCGTGGTCGGTTCGCTCAACTCCGGGCTGCCGTAGTACTGAACGGCGGTGTAAAACTTCAGCGTCAGCGTCACCTGCTCATTCACGTACGGGTTTTTCTTGTCAACAACTGCCTCAAGAAAGTGGTCCTTACTTTTCCCTTGCCTGTCGACCGCCTGATCCTCAAGGCGAGGCGAGGCGACTGTGCCTGTACTGAGAACCGTCAGTTCCAGCCGGTTTCCTTTGTATCTCTTGTTGTTGTGGATAACGGCAATCTGATCGATGGGGAACGTCCCCGGCTTTTTCGGGAGTAACATATAGCGGTATGTTACCGACGAACTCATCCGGCCGTTGACAATACTGATATTGCTTGAGCGTCCCTGAGAGTAAACTTCGAACATCGGCAGCGTCGGTAACTGAGGTCCGGGAAGGTTCTGTCCCGACCCGGAAACTGTGACCTGTAGAATAGCCTGCTCGTCCAGTCCGATCGTGTCGCGGTCGAGAGCAACCTCGACTGTCAGTTCGTCAGCCGCATGGGAAACCGGCGGCATGGCCGCGATCAATACCAACGCAACTATCACGACAAATATGCTGCGCTCTGTCGGCATCTTACACCTTCTACCAATCCTTCCCGGTATAATTTCCAGCTTTTGTCTGTCTTTTTATCTTCTTCTGAATATCCTGCTCATCGTCGCGAAGGGCATTGAGAATGCGCTCGGCATCTTCTTTAGATATTTCCTTTTGCTGCTCCTGCTGTTGCTCCTGCTGTTGCTGCTGTTGTTCCTGCTGTTGTTGATCTTGCTGCTGATCATCTGGCTCTTGTTGCTGATTCTGTTCTTCCTGCTGATCCTGCTCTTGCTCTTGTTGCTGCTGTTTCTGCTGTTGTTGCTGGTCTTGCTGCTGCGGCTGCATCTGGTCTTTTAACATTTTGCGGGCCAGTTCGAGGTTATACTTAGCGTCCATATCGTTCGGATTGATGCTGAGAGCATTTTCATAGCTTTTTATAGCGTTTGGGTAGTCCTCCATTCTGAAGTAAGTATTTCCAAGGTTGTAGTGCGCTGAAACTTCCAGGTTGATGTCAGTAGTGTTCAGGGCCTTGGTGTACTTGTCTACAGCCTGTTCATAGCCGCCGTCTTTGTGCAGCGCTCCGGCGACGTTATAGTCGAGTTCCGGGGATTCCGGTAGGTCAGTTTCGGCGCGATGGTAGTACTCCAGCGCCTTTTTGTAATTCCCGTTTTTGAACGCTTCGTTCCCCTTTTTGACCAGGTCGATGTGGTCCTCGCCGAGGGCATCCACGACGGTCAACGTCAACATTAACAGAGCCGCAAGGATGTATCTACTCATGAGCAACACTCCGCTTCGGTCTTTTCCTTTCCGGCGGGTGGCCCACCGCTTGCGGTGGGTTTACTGGGAGAAGGTTTTTGACTTATCCCACCCCGAAGGGGTGGGGCACCCATGCTGTATCTACTCATAAGCAACACTCCGCTTCGGTCTTTTCCTTTCCGGCAGGAAGAATTCACCGACTATCAAAAGCAGCGCCGCTAGAAGCGGCCATTGGTAACGGTCATCATATCGTGTCACAAGGGTCCCCTCAAGCTCTTTTTTCTCCATGGCGGAGATTTCGTCAAAGATTCGATCCAGCTCAATTTCACCGGCGGTGGCATGATAAAACTTGCCGCCGGTGGCTAAAGAAATCTTCTGGAGGGTGACATCGTCCAGCTTCGTCACAATGACCTCGCCGTTGGTGTCCTTTTTGAACCCCACCTGCTTGCCGGTGCGGTCCAGAATTGGAATCGGTTCTCCCTCGGGGTTGCCGATGCCGACCGTGTAAATCTTGATTCCTTCTTTGCGCGCCTCTTCAGCCGCCTCAAGCGCCCCCCCTTCGTGATCCTCACCGTCCGTCAAAAGCAGCAGGACCTTATGCTTCTTTTCCTTCTGGTCAAAGGCCTTGGAGGCCATTTCAACTGCCGCCGCCAGAGCCGTTCCCTGTGTGCTAACCGAGGTGTTGTCCATCGCACCCAGCAGAAAACGCGCTGCCGAGTAGTCCAGCGTCAAAGGGCACTGGATAAACGCCTCCCCGGTAAATGCCACCAGCCCTATCCGATCTCCTTTCAATCGATCGATGATGCCGCGTATTTCCTGGATCGCCTTTTCAAGGCGGTTTGGCTTCATGTCACGAGCCAGCATGGAATTGGAGACGTCAAGGGCAACGACAATATCAATCCCTTCCCGCTTCAACAGCTCAAGGTGCGTGCCGAACTGCAAGCGTGCCAACGACACTGAGACAAGAGCAAGAGCGGCTAAAAGCAGGATGACTTTGGTTGCTTGCCGGGGAAAGGAGATGTAGGGAGCGTTCTTCATAATCAACGGCAAGTCACCGAAACGACTCATGAGCTTTCTCTTGCGTCGAAGCGCCACAATGACAAAAACACCTAACAGCACCACTCCCAGCAGAATCAAAAAGTGTATCGGCTCAGCAAAACGCATAGTTAACTCACACCTCTCTCCTACGGCAGCTTCCTGAAGTAGGTATTTGTCAGTAGCATTTCCAGAACCAGCAGCAGCAGGCCACCATAGGTGAAATACTGAAAGAGCTCTCGATACTGCACGTGAGAGGCAATCTTGATTTCGGTCTTCTCCAGGTTGTCAATGATTGAGTATATCTCTTCCAGCTCTCTGCCGGAGCGGGCTCTGAAGTATTTCCCGCCCGTTCGCTTGGCGATCTCTTTCAGGGTTGCCTCGTCGATTTTCGTCGGCTGGTAAACATAGCGTTTGCCGAATATCGGATCATTGTATGGAAACATAGCATTACCCGGCTTGCCCACCCCGATGGTGTATATCTTAATGTCAAAGGCGGCCGCCAGATTGGCGGCGGTGATGGGGTCAATCTCCCCGGCATTGTTGTCGCCATCGGTCGCTAAAACCATCACCTTGCTTTCAGACTCCGACTCTCGCAGTCGATTCACCCCATTGGCCAGGGCCATCCCAATAGCGGTGCCGTCCTCGACCAGTCCGAAGTCAACCTGGTTGACAAAGTTGAGCAGCACGCCGTAGTCCGTCGTCAGCGGGCACTGCGTGTACGAATAGCGGGCAAAGACCACCAGCCCGATGCGGTCGTTGACACGGCGGTTGATAAACTTCTTGATCTCCTCTTTGGCGACATACAACCGGTTGTGCGGTTTGAAATCCTCCGCCTGCATGGAGGATGAAACGTCCAGCGCTAACATGATGTCTATCCCCTCGGAGGTTACCTCGGTGTACTCGGTGCCGGAACGGGGACGGGCAAAGGCGACAAAAAACAACGCCACCGCCACAATCCGTAAGACGGTCAACATAAATCGATATCGCTGGCGATGGGTGCGTCCGGCCCGCCTGACGATCCTGACATCGGAATACTTGATCGTGGCCGATTTGAATCTTTTCCTTCGAAGATGATAATAAAGTATGCCAACCAGCACCACAGCGCCGGCGATGAATATAATCGCAGCAGGGATCGTCATCTTAATCAGCTCGAAGATGCTAAAGCTCAATCCAGCAAACTCGATGTTCATTTAGGCGCTCCCTCGACGATGCTTGGGGCGGCGCCCCTTTCACTCTTTGATTCGTACGTGGCGGCGGTGACTGTTTGCCGCCGTTCGAAATCGACACGCACCTGCTCGACCATTGTGTGGACATAGTCGAAATCAGACTCGGCGCGCTCGCGTTCCGGAACGAACTTGGCAAACTTGACCAGGTCGGCATGCCGCAGGAAACGACCGATGTCCTCATGCAAACCGGGAGGCAACTGTCGCTCTCTGAAGAGCAAGAGAAATTCCTCCGTGGTCATATCCAGAACATTGATGTCATACATCCGCCCTAAATACCCGCGGGCAATCTCGGTCAGTTCGATGTAATACTGCTTGTACTTGCCTTCAGCGACAAGGCCCTGCTGCTTCAGCAGCGCCAGGCGCTCAAACGCAATCTCCCAGGCCGGACGCAAATCAAGTGGCGCGACCACTCTTTTCTTTTTCCGCAATCTTAGCCATATCAGTATTCCGCCAATCACGAGTACAAGTGAAATCAGCCCACCCCAGAGATAATACGACCCCAGGCCGCGCTTGAACTCATACGGCGCTTTCAAGGGCCGGATATCAGCCGAGTCGGCGCCGGCGGACAGCAGCGAGTTGACTTTGATCGGCACCGCTTGCGACAGAATGACCTTCCGGCTTGAATCGGACTTGATGAACATTACCGGAATAGGAGGTATGACATAATCGCCGGTGGTAAATGTACTTAATACAAACCTGTTTGTGCTTTTTATTCTGCCATCGGGGAGCTTCGACCTTATGTCCGACTGGTAGTCCTTCACATCAAAAGCACCTAAGTTTGCTCCTAAAGGAGGGGGAACAAGCTCGATTGTCGAGTCATGAATGATGGTCAGTTGGTACGTGATGAGGTCGCCAATATAGACTTCCGCTCGGTCGACCGAGGTTTCAATCTCGATCCCTTTCAACGACTCTACGGTGTCAGCTTCGTTCTGTGCCGACACTGACCCCACCAACAACAGTACAAGTGTCGCAACGCTAAGTGATCGGGTGGCCCACCCCTTGGGGTGGGATGAGCTATGCGGCTTCTCCTTGGAAACCCACCGCAAGCGGTGGGCCACCCAGCCCCGCGTAACAGCGCTTTCGCGATCAGGTGTCGGGCGGGGTCGCCCGACACCACGAGAGATGTCTGCACTCTCTCGTGGGCGGCAGATGTCCCCATCTGCCCCGTCCTCTCGTGGGCGGCAGATGTCCACATCTGCCCCGTCCTCAATATCCATACAACCAGCTCGCATCTCTCTATTTCACGTTGTGATCGAGAAACTCTACTTTCTCAATCCTCGCCAACTGCGAAATGTACTCACTAAAAGCCGCTTCCGCTTTTTCTCCCTGGTAATCGAGAAACACTGTTGCCTTAACCGAGTCGTAGGGAGCATTGTCATAGCGATCCTCTTTGTGAGCCAGGTAGTAGTTGCGTACATCGGCGGTATCAATATGAATCTGCGGCATCACCTTATCGATGATGTATCTGTCAACCAGCAGCTTCTTGTATAGCATCCTCTGCTGCCGCTTGATCTCCGGGTCGCTGCCATAGTCTTCCCTGATGGCGGCATGGTACAGAAGCTCGGTGGCAACATAGTTGTGCACAAACGCGATTTTCACCTGACGTGACAGAAACTGCTTTTGCATCTCCGGCGGCAGAGTCTGGATCTGTCGTTCAATTTCGGACAACCATATAGTCACGCCGCCGACCCGCGCCACGGCTACGTCCCCTTCCACCTGTGGAGCGGCGTCAATATCGGTCACGGCCGAGAGTTGCCGTTTGGCGTCGAGCATGCGCCCCATCTTTTCCAGAGACGCCACTAACTTTCGGGAAGCTTCCTCGACAAAAGAGCCCTCCGGGTCAAGAGCGCGTGCGCGGACGTAGTAGGCTGCGGCCTCCTCATATCTTTCGAGGTCCTCGTAGTAAATCTTTGCAACCAGGTAGTTGATATTCGCTCGTGTTTTGATATCCAATTCTTCGTTGTCCAGAATCCTTACGTACTCTTCGATGGCGGCACTATACAGCTTGTTGTCGCGCAGTTCTCCGGCCAGACGCTTATGCCTCTGTACAGCATCGGTGGCGTCGCCACTTTTATCGCTGCATGAAACAGCGGCGAACAATGCCAAGATCATAAGCCATAGACAAGCAATTCGCCAATAAGCAAATCCCTGGGTATACATTATTCTCCTCAGCTACAGCCTTCTTTCCCTCATTCTAAAGAAGTTGATTAACGGTACTATGTACGACTGATCAGTGCGGATGTTTATGAAGTCGAGGTTAATCAACTGGAATCCTTTCTTTAAGTTCAGCGTATCTTCCTCGGCACGGGCGGCAAACTCGCGGCGAAACGCTTTCGAGCCGGTATCAATCATTAGCACTTCGCCCGTCTCGGTGTCCTCAAGCTCGATCAAGCCGACGTTGTCAAAGCTAGTTTCACGAGGGTCGGTGATTTTCATAGCGATAATGTCGTGCTTGTTGTTGGCAATCTGGAGCGGTTTGTAAAAGCCTTCCGCAAGGAAGTCGGAAATCAAAAACACTACCGATCTTCTTTTTATCACCCGGTTAAAGTACTCGAGCGCTCCCGCGATATCAGTGCCTCGGCCGGTCGGCTTGAAATAAAGTATTTCCCGAATGAGCCTGAGTACGTGGGCGCGGCCCTTCTGCGGAGGAACGAATTTCTCAATGGTATCGGTGAAAATAATCAGGCCCACTTTGTCATTATTTTTGATAGCTGAAAAAGCCAGAAGAGCCGCCAGTTCCGCCGAAGTCTCGTTCTTGTAGCGGTCTTTAGTGCCGAACTGGCCGGAGGAGGATGCGTCGACCAGCAGCACCACTGACAGTTCACGTTCTTCTCGGAATTTCTTGATATGGGGATAACCGGTGCGGGCGGTGACGTTCCAGTCAATGAGGCGGATGTCATCCCCCGGTTCATACTGGCGGACTTCCTCAAACTCCATCCCCTGCCCCTTGAAGGTGGAATGGTACTCACCGGAGAAGAGATCGTTCACCAGTTTCTTGGTGCGTATCTCTATGCGGCGAATCTTCTTGAGAACTTCCTTGGGAATCATGCTTACAAGTTACGGTACCTCGACCGCGTCAAATATCTTGGAAACAATGTCATCGCTGGTCACTTCTTCCGCCTCGGCTTCATAGGTGATCAAAATTCGGTGGCGCAGCACGTCCGGCCCAATTGCCTTGATATCCTCAGGCGTGATATAGCCTCTTCCTTTCAGAAAGGCGTGCGCCTTGGCGGCTAAATTGAGATAGATCGTCGCTCGCGGCGAGGCGCCATAAGCAATCAGGTCGGTCAGGTCGGCCAACCCATACTTGGCCGGCTCGCGGGAGGCAAGCACAATGTTGACGATATACTCTTTGACTTTTTCATCGACGTAGATCGAACGAACAACCTCTCGCGCTCTCACAATATCCTCCGGCGCAATAACTTTTGAGACAGTGGGAAGGCCCGTCTCCGCATTCCGGTCCATGATCTCCCGCTCCTCGGTCGGTGAGGGATAAGTGATCTTCAGCATCAACATGAAACGGTCGATCTGCGCCTCCGGAAGCGGGTAGGTGCCTTCCTGCTCAATCGGGTTCTGAGTAGCCATGACGAAAAACGGGTCGTCGAGTTTGTAGGTGCTGTCCCCGATGGTGACCTGGCGTTCCTGCATTGCTTCCAGCAGCGCCGACTGCACCTTGGCGGGGGCGCGGTTGATCTCATCGGCCAGGATGATATTGGTAAAGACCGGTCCCTTCTTAACGGAGAATTCGGACGTCTGCGGATTGTAGATCATGGTGCCGATCAAATCCGCCGGAAGCAGGTCGGGCGTGAATTGTATCCGCTGGAATTTTGCCTGGATGGCGTCGGCCAGCGTTTGGACTGAAAGGGTCTTCGCCAGACCGGGAACACCTTCGATCAGGATGTGCCCATTGGACAAAATTCCGATCAGGAGCCGGTCAATCAAATACTTTTGTCCGACGATGACCGAGCTCATTTCCCGCGTCAAACGTTCAATAAATGAGGACTCGGCCTCTACTCTGGATTGAATCTGCTGGATATCAGTGTGCATCTATCCTCCATCTATATACAGCTACAGTTTTTCAAAGAACTGGCGAATTTCAGTCTCCAAACAGATGGTTTCCCCCGGAGCACCGACAACGGGCCGAAACTTATCCCGGCGGGCCTGAACCAACCATCGGCCTATCTGTTCCTTTTGATCGTCATTCAGGTCGGTCGTCTCAAGGGCAGTACTCATATCATCATCGCCAAGCCGATCCAACTCGATATCGTAGCGGGCTTTGAGAAACGCCGCCATGCTTTCATACAAACCGATTTGAAACTTCTTGAGATCCCCTCCAGCTTCCCGTTTTACCGCCGTCAGCCTGTCAAGGAACTGCTGAACCGGCGCTTTCTCGATCTCCTTCGGTTGCCTGGCTGCTGACCACCTTACCAGAACAAAAGCAACCAACCCCAGTACCGCCGTCGAGCCGATAATCACGATCCACCAGGTGGCGGTGCCGTCTTCCTCAATAGGCTGGAGGGGCTCCGCGATCTGTACCGTCATGGCCTCGGTGACCAATTGCCCCGGCACGCTGTCCGGCCAGGAGATGTAGCTGACCGTGATCGGATCAATTGTTGCGGCGCCTGTCGATGTTGGGATAAGCGTATACCGGAAGCGTTTTGTCGTGACCTCGTCATCCCCGGAGCCGGTCGAGCTTATCGAGGAAGTAAATCCTCGCACTTTCAGACGGTCAAAGGAGGGACCCAGCGGGCTGGTAAAGAGATAAGACGACTGCGGTCCCTGCCACTGGAGAACAACGTCGAAATGGACGCTGTCTTCAAACGGGATACGGAACCGATCCAGTGATTGCGAAATCGCAATCTCTCCGGCGCAGGCCCAACCGGCACAGACGGCCATAAAAAACATAAGCAACAGGAAAGGGCGCGTCACAGGAATCATCTTTCTCGTTCGTTCGTGCCGCTTTTGAAACATCGTCTGAACCATCAAATGCTTTCTCTGGCCATAATTGAGCTTATACGCCGTATCTACCGAATCGTTTCCATGAAATCTCACGCAACTGTAAGAGCCACAATATACAATCCCATACCGGCTTTCAAGTCATTTGTCTCGTAAGATAACCTGCCTGGTGGCCAACCCGGAGGCCTGTCACTTATGCTCCCGGTCTATTCTTTCGAGAGATCATACCAGGGTACCCCACTGCTTGCGGTGGGTTTCTCTCCATGTTAAGCTAACCCCACTCCGAGGGATCATACGCCCGAGAAACAAATAGCGTTATGCCAGCCGCTGCGTGAAACTCAACTGCCGGGTCGGCAGATCAACCGGAGGCATTTCATCCCAGGTTCTGCCACTCAGCAGCCTCCCTGCCTTTTTCTTATTCACGCCGCCCCATTGCTTGAAGAAAAATGCCGTGTTTTGCTGTCGGCATTGTTTCTGAATATCGAGTACCCATTCTTCTTTCATCGGCCGCGCTCCCGGTCCCGATTCGCCGCCGACAACTACCCAGTCGATTATCTGCAAATCGAGGTTCGGAATTGGTCCCAGTAACGGCTCCAATGAAAGGAACTTGACCTTCGCTCCCGTCTGGTCCAGGTCATCAATCCTGTTGGTGTAACGTTGATTTTCGACCGTGACCCCCATCCAGATGTTCTCAGACCAATTCAGCTTATGGTGTACTCTTGTTAGCCGTTTTGATCGTTTAGTCAAGATTTGGAAAACGTGCCGGGGCGTGCGGTTCATCACGTCGAAGATACGCTCAATGAATTCAAACGGTACCTCCGGGTGAAAGAGATCGCTCATGGAATTGACAAAAACGAGACGAGGTCTCTTCCATTTAAGCGGCTCTTCGATCACGTCCGGATGCAGGGTGACGTTGAAGCCATTGCGATATTTCGCCACCCCCATTCCCTGCAGCCGCCGCGCCATCCGCTCGGCATAGCAGTGTTGACACCCGGCGCTGACTTTATCACAGCCGGTGACAGGGTTCCAGGTGGAGCCGGTCCATTCAATGGCGGATTTGCAAGCCATTATGAGGTACCTCGGTTGCGATATTTGCCAAATATGTCTTTCACAATCTTCTGCGCCACTGGTTTGTGAGAAGCAAAGAATAAGTAGTAAAGTATCGCACCTGATTTATTCCGCATAGGAAGTGGTTCAGGAACGTATTTGAAGCCTGCAACTGTCTTTAGGCGCTTCCGAAATGCTTTTGCAATAGCTGCGTTTGCATCTTCAACCTTCTCCGGCCAACCGAATAGATTGCTATTCGTTCGATATATAGTATCCCTCCAAGAATCATCACCATAGAAAACGTTCATACGATGCAGCTGGACCTCATCCACTCCGTCAGGGTTTCGCCACAAGGCATTTCGGTTCATATCCATCAATGGGAAATTGAGGAAGATTTCGATGCTTTGCATGGCTCCAGCAGCTCTGATAACGTCCCAATGCAAATGTAGGCCATACGGGTCAAGGAGACACAGCGCCCTTCTGTAATCTTCATATCTTACGTTTGGAAACACCTTTTTCTGGAGAAATACGTTGCAATCCCCCTCGTCGATAGTCACGTCTGCTCGATTGCCTACTATCTTTCTAAGGGCATTGGCCTTCTGGCCGTCAAGGTCAATGAAATAATGATGTTGAAAGTGTGGTTCTACATTTAGGGCATTGAGAGGGCTGCCAGGAACGAACTGTCGAGTTGTTCTCGAGATATTTACTCCTGTTCCGGCAAAGGCATCAATATATACATGATACAGTCTTCGTCTGCTCAGAATTATTGAATAAGCTTTTGCATACTTCTGAATTATTTCAAGCTTGATTTCAGACCAAGGTCCTATTTCGTCAATTCTGAGATGCTTTTTTTGTTTGCTACGAACTTGTCTGTTCTCTCCCATTCCTACACGACCCTGTACGATCTTTCTGATGCACATCGTAAAATAATCAAATGCGCCCTAAAATCACAAATTGAAGCCCCAAAAGAAAGAGAAAAATAGACCCCTTACCTGCGAAACCCGACCGAGTGGCGCGGTTTGTGATTGTCTGGTAGTCGCTGGTCTCTTATATTTTATCTTATGGATATCTTCAGCCCCGATGAACCAAAATCGAAACCGGATTTCCGGTCGGATATCGCGCCCCTGGCCGACCGTATGCGGCCACAGACGTTCGATGAGTTTGTCGGCCAGGACAAAATTGTCGGCCCCGGCACGCCGCTTCGCAAAGCGATTGAAAGCGACAACGTCTCCTCGATGATATTCTGGGGGCCGCCGGGTACCGGGAAAACCACCCTTGCGGAGCTGATTGCCCGATCTACCCGGGGGCAGTTCGTCCCCTTTTCCGCCGTCTCCTCGGGCATCAAGGAAGTTAAGCAGATTATTTCAAAGGCCGGCAACTACTATCAACTCTCCGGTCGGCGTACCTACATTTTTATCGATGAAATCCACCGCTTCAACAAAGCCCAGCAGGATGCCTTTTTGCCGTATGTCGAGAAGGGGGACATCATTCTCATCGGCGCCACGACGGAGAACCCTTCCTTTGAAGTCATCTCGGCCCTGATGTCCCGCATGAGAGTCTATGTCCTCGAAAGGCTCTCAGAAGAGGCAATCAAGGCAATAGTCAAGCGCGCGCTTTCCGATACGGAACGGGGACTGGGGAAGATGAATCTCAGCCTTGCCGAAGGAGCCCTTGAGTATATCGGAGCTGCTGCCGACGGCGACGCTCGCCGGGGACTGTCGTTACTGGAAGCGACTGCCTCTTTCCTCGGTGCCGAGAAGGTCATCATGGTCAAGGACCTACAGGAGGTCCACCAGAAGGGGATGGCGCTTTATGACAAGGACGGCGAGGAGCACTACAACCTTATCTCTGCACTTCATAAAAGCCTGCGCGGCGGTGACCCGGATGCCTCCCTGTACTGGCTGGCGCGGATGCTTGACGGCGGGGAGCACCCGTTGTACATCGTCAGACGCTTGGTGCGGTTTGCCTCTGAGGACATCGGCCTGGCCGACCCGTATGCTCTTACGCTCGCGCTGAACGCCCGCGACGCCTACCACTTTCTCGGTTCACCCGAAGGTGAGCTGGCCATTGCTCAATTGGTCATATACTTAGCCTGCGCTCCCAAATCCAATGCCGCCTATACCGCCTTCGATAAGGCCCTCGAAGATGCTAAAGAGAAGGGTTCCCTACCGGTGCCGCTGCACATCCGCAACGCCCCGACATCGCTGATGAAGACCCTCGACTACGGCAAAGGATACAAGTACGCCCACGACTATGAAGACGCCCTGACCGACCAGCAGTATTTCCCCGATGAGCTGGCTGGAACGGAGTACTACCATCCCAAAGAAACTGGTCGCGAGGCCAAACTGGCGGAGTATTTGAAAAAGTATAAGGAGTATCGGAAGAAGTTGGTGGGGCAATCGAAGAACGCTGGGTCAGACACCGAATCAAGAGAATCGAAGTGAGAAATCCAAGAATCTCTTTCCCCAGTGAGCCGCACTCGACGATGAATGACCTTTTGCTAGCGAACATTCGGAAGTCCTTGAAGCTCCTAAACACTGGAGATATTCGGCTGAGTCTACTGCCCGATGACTGTACGTGGCGGCCCATTGTCCGCAATACACCCGAGGGGATTGTTTGCCCCCAAGCGGATTATTTCGGGTTCTACGCTCTCCGAAATGCCTTTCGTGGAGTACTTCTTGGTGCTAACTACCTTGCCTCTGGCCAGGCTATCTTGGTACAAAGCCTGTATGGTCCTGCCGTTACTCTCTTCTACACGGCTTCGTTCCATGCTCTGCATTCCTTTCTTGCACTAAATGGGCGCGTTGTCATTGAGCTAACTCCGACAAAGAAAGGCCATGCAGAAGATATTGGCGATATGGTGATAGCTATTCTCAACAAAAAGAACCAGTGGATCTTTGAACCAAGAAAGCGCTCTCATGTGGGTAGATGGTTGGAACTGGAATCAATTTTCGCCCCAAGAAAATATGAAATTCCGGCGTATTTCAAGGACTTATTTGACTACTTTTTTACAGGCAGGGGGCATTACAAATGTAAAGTGCCTCTTAAGGAGTATGTTCGCAGGACAAGCAAGGGGGAGAAGATTTCGCCCGGAACACCGTACGAGGTTCGAGATAAACTAAAAGAATTCCTGCGTATGGTTGCAGAGACTCGACACATCGCCATGTATGAGTCATTTGGGAGTGATCCAGTCGTTGTCGAGGGACTGATCAATCGAGATATTTTTTCGACTCGCGGGATAGACAGACAGGCAAACCAGTTCGAACGGTTCGCAACTACGTTTTTTCAAGATATAACCGAGCGGCTGAACTGGTTGATTGAACAGATAGAAATTGAAAAGGATGTCAGGAGTTGGCTATTCGTCTCTGTTTACACTCAGCCGTTTGATGAGCCAGAGTACGACATTCTTTATCCAGAAAACCTAGCGAGTGACTTGAAGAGCTTGCATGATTGGCTGGAAGTTAAATAGGACAAGGCTCTTGCGGTCTAGACACCTGGCCTACAACGACGATCCGAGGAGGTAATTACCACGTGTTCCACAATATCCCCCAGGCAATAGCAGAACGAATGCACTACTTAGAGCGTCTCGATGCAAAAGACAGGGAAGACGGCACTCCTCGTTACCAGAGACTTCGCCAAATACCCCCGGAAACCGGTAAGTTCCTTGCTCTTTTGGCTGCCGATGCGCCTGAAGGCACATGGATAGAGATCGGCACCAGTGCGGGGTATTCCACTCTCTGGTTAACGCTTGGCTGCCGGAAAGCCGGCGCGAAAATCATAACTTTTGAATGGCAAGCGGAAAAAGCCAAACTGGCCGAGGTAACTTTCAAGTCGGCCGGCGTCGAGACAATGGTAGAACTCATAATAGGCGATGCTCGTGAATACCTGGAGAACTACAAGAATGTTTCCTTTTGTTTTCTTGACGCAGAGAAGGAAGTTTATCAGGACTGCTACGAGGCGGTCATTCCAAATATGGTAAGCGGGGGTCTTTTGGTTGCTGACAACGCCATAAGTCACCGCGATGAGCTGCAGGCCATGCTCGATCGCGCTTTGAATGATAACCGTGTAGACGCACTTATCGTGCCCATCGGCAAGGGCGAACTGGTCTGCCGCAAAATTTGATCTGAAAGTCTGCAAAATAGTGTAATAGCGGTGCAGGGACTTGAACCCCGGACACGCGGATTATGATTCCGCTGCTCTAACCAGCTGAGCTACACCGCCATTGCTTTGAAAGCGTCTTAGCACTTTCAATCTACAGTATACACTTTCCCAGTCAAGAGAATAATCGCCCCAGTAGAGCAATGACGGGCTCGGCATAGACAGCTACGCCGCACCACGGAAGTGCTGCTTATTCCGGCAACTCAAGTTCGATAATCGGACTTTCGGTGTCGACCTGATCGCCGGGTGCGAAATTGACGGCCTTCACCCTGCCTCTGGCGCGAGAGTTGACCTGGTTTTCCATTTTCATCGCTTCGACAATCACCAGCGGCTGCTTTTCGTCAACCTCATCGCCCACCTTGACCATGATCTTGACGATTTTGCCCGGCATTGGGGCAAAAATCTTGTCTTTCTCGCCCACAAGATCACCCGCGCCCCCGGCAAATGTATCCTCCGAGGTCTCCCGGACTTCCAGCAGGACCGAATCGATGTCGATGTAGTAGACCCCTTTGTGTTTCACCACTGCCACGTCGGTCCTGGCGCCGTTAACAGTTGTCGAGAAGAGATCGTTGCCAAGCGAGCGAAATTCAAACTCCTTTTCCCCAACCTTGACTTTGAGATTGTCGCCATCTTTCTCTAAAACAGAAGCGACAACGTCACCGTTAAAGAGGAATTCGCAGCTACTCACGGATCGAGCCTCCTATTTGCCAGCTTCCAATCATTTCCCATGGTGGGGGGGGCGCTCCTTTTATTCCTCTTTCTGTGCTCTTTTGCGAAGCGGCAGGGGCTGTGGACGCGACAGTTGCAATGGCAACCGCGATTTCTTTGTATGAATCCATGTCCAATTGACGATCGGACATGTTCTTCTCAATGAAGTTGGTGTAGGTTTTCCCGGCGACAAAATCAGGATGCCTCATCACGTCAATCATAAACTTCTTCGATGTCTTGACGCCGAGGATCTTATACTCGTTGAGGGCATGGATCATTTTGGCGATGGCCAGCTTGCGGGTCGGGGCGTGGACAACCAGTTTAGCCATGATAGGGTCGTAATCGATGGTAATCTCCATGCCGGCCTGCATTCCCGAATCAACGCGAATACCGGGACCAGCCGGTTCTGAGTAATGAATAATACTGCCGGTCGAGGGAAAGAAGTTGTTCTCCCCATCTTCCGCGTAGATGCGGCACTCGATAGCGTGGCCCCGCTGGGTGAGATTGCGGATCTGATCACTGAGAGGATGCCCGGCGGCAATGCGAATCTGTTCAATGACAAGGTCGACCCCGGTGACCATTTCCGTGACGGGATGCTCCACCTGAAGGCGGGTGTTTACCTCAAGGAAATAGTAATGGCCGCTCTCATCAAAGAGAAATTCCACGGTACCGGCGTTGGTGTAATGCGCCGTCTGCGCAACTTTGACGGCGTCTTTTCCCATTCGGTTTCGCAGTTCGTCATTCAGCACCGCTGAGGGGGTTTCTTCTATGATCTTTTGATGGCGGCGCTGGATCGAGCACTCTCGCTCAAAAAGATGGATCGTGTTGCCATGATGGTCAGCCAGAATCTGAAACTCGATGTGGCGGGGTTTGACGATAAACTTCTCCAGATAGACCGTGTCATCATCGAACGCCCCTTTCGCTTCTCGACGAGCCGCTTCAATAGCAGACTGTAAATCACTTGGACGCTCAACGACACGCATGCCTTTTCCGCCCCCGCCCCCGGCAGCCTTGATCAATACTGGATAACCGGCTTCCTCGGCGGCCTCTTCAAACGTGGCCATATCCGTAGCAGTTGACTTCATCCCGGGAATGATCGGCACACCAGCCTCGGCCATCCTGATTCGTGATTCAATCTTGTTCCCTAAAAGCCGAATCGCTTCCGGGGAGGGGCCGATAAACGTTATTTTGTCTTCACGGCACCGCTCAGCGAAGGCGGGATTTTCCGCCAGGAAGCCGTAACCGGGATGGATGGCGTCACAGCAGGTCTGTTTGGCGGCATTGATGATTTTCTCGATGTGAAGGTACGACTCACGAGGCGGCGATGGGCCGATATGGATGGCCTCATCGGCGAACAGACGATGCTTGCTGTTTTTATCGGCGTCAGAATAGACCGCAACCGACGGAATACCGAGCGTGCGGCAGGCGTTCATCACCCGTATGGCAATCTCGGACCGGTTGGCTACGAGTATCTTATTGAAAAGTCTTTCCATCATATTCTCTTATGGGCAGCAAATGTCCACATCTGCCGCCTCAACTCTTTGTAGGTCAAAACCCTGTACAACCGGTAACATAGTTTACACTTTAGACCGGGCACATAGTTTACACTTTTTTTGTCTTTTTGGTTAGTGTTTTGATTCATTATTTCTGTTTTCTTGTTCGTTTGTGGTGAATCAGGCGAA
>Ga0209986_10000720_pt1 | contig 32686 bp, 28 predicted proteins | sample BlataG_FD_183168 | JGI IMG/M metagenome (GOLD analysis project Ga0209986, IMG submission 183168) | Deep subsurface microbial communities from Black Sea to uncover new lineages of life (NeLLi) - Black_00105 metaG (SPAdes) (version 2) | ecosystem: Environmental > Aquatic > Marine > Oceanic >...
CCAGGGCCGTGCATGCGCAAGCAACTCGGTGTTGGGCAGAAGTCAGCAGAAGGCATAGTACTCGATCCGATACGCCACTCGGACGAGGAAGGCCGAAACGAGACGCGCAAGTACGCGCCTTGTTGACCTCGCTACGTCAAGCCGGTCCTGCCGTGCTTGAGCCACTAGGTGGTCAATCGTCAGCGGCGGCCAACGGGAAAGCTGGCTTGGACGAACCTTCGATGTGACGGTTTGTTTAAAGCGCGACTCGAACCGCCCAGTGCGTTAAAGCGCACGCTGGGTGGTGTGGGGGCTGGGGGCCGGAAGGCCCCTGGCTACCCGATTTGTGCGGCATTAAGTCATTCGCAGACATGGGCCCTCGCTGGCCTAGCTAATCATGCGTGTAGCCAGGTTTGCCAATGCCGATGGCATCGATGCAATCTTCCTCGCTATGCTCTCTGTATATCGTTAAGTCAATGTCCCTGAATACTTGATTGCACGGGTACTCGCGATGATCTGTGTCGGGTGGCGCAATCTTCGTCAGTTCCGCTATGACGACATTTGGATCAGACTTGTGAACATCAATGCCATTAAATGTTACCACGTAGTGCGGTGACGACGACGCTTCAATAAACTCTGCTTCGAGATTGGCGTCATAACTGACCTGAAACGCATTCTCAAGGAAGTAGTCCTTGTCTGGGAAGGAGATCCCCCATCTCTCCTGGGCTGCATCTACATGTGATGTTTCGCCCAGCGCTTGGCGTATCGCCGACCGACTCATTCCCAGCTTGGCGGGGCCAATCGAATCGTGTGGTGTGATTATGAACTCGCGCACGTTGAGGCACTAAATGATTGACCAAGGAAGATTGCGAGGCTAATCGCACAATGGTTAGGGTGGTGGTCGCCGCTCGAACCAATCGAGTCAGCCCTGCTCTGCCCGTTATTGTATCAGACTATTTAAATGGTTATTCGCTAAGCGGCGATGGCCGTAGGCCACCTTGCCACCAGACTTTGTTAGACGAAAGGCCGTTCTAGAGAGTGAAATTGAAGAAATAGACGGTAACTTTCTCGGCATCTGCTTCTGTGCCGATGAGGAGATTGCCAGAGAAACCAGGCAATAACCAATTAGCTTTCCTTGGTGACACAAGTGCAGATGGTGTCCACCAGTCGTGTGGCATGTTATGTGAGGTAACGTTGGAGTAACCATCGAACGAGGCTATCTTGGTGCCGTTGGGTAGTCCTGCAATGAATGCGTCAACGTCCTCGGCATTCAGATGGAATCGACCATAGACGAGTGTATCCATACCGGACTCTGAGCCGCAAACGATGCTGAAGGCCGATTCTGGCACCTTCATCTCAGTAAGTCTCGATAGCTCGGCTGGTGTCACTGTCTTCGTAACCGGCGGTGAGGAACAGCTAGTTACAGCGATGGCCAACATAGCAACGAAAACTGAGCAACCATGTTGAGGATTCATGAGAGTCTAATGGTTAGAACAGCGGTCACCATTCGTAAACGAAGCAAACGGCTTCAAACCGCCGATTGATTATAGCAAACGGAACAAATGTTGAATTGCCAATGCGGTGATGGCCGTAGGCCACCTTGCCGCTGTTCTTTGTTGGCGGTCCGCGCGGTCATTCAGACTGCACTCTGATTGTAGATAGCTCAAACTCGGACGTGTCCAAGTTGACCGTAACCTCAATGAAGCTGTTGTCGAAATCGTATGTGTTGTGCCAATAACGGTCCCCAGCATTCATGAAGTTTACGGGATGCTGAACGTCATTGGGGACGAACGGAACGCGAGCATGTCGCTCGTGTGGGGTGTCGTAAGTACTACCGCCTCCACTCGTCCAATGTTTATTAGAGACCTCGGACCAACCGGCAAACGATCCATCTTGGTCCCATGCCTCAGCGGTACCGGGATCTACATTGCCGTGAGCTATGAAGAGATAACGAGATTTCCGACAGTGCCAATAGACCGGGCCCCGATGCGGAAAGTCGCTTAGGAAATCATGCAAATGGCTGACATCTTCGATCTCAGAAAACGAATTAGCGACTCCAGATCGTCCGTAAATAGCGAAACCGAGCGAAGCGGCACAAAAAGCCGAAAACAACAATATCACCGCTAAGATGATTTTGATATTCACGTTCCTGAATCGCCAATGGTGGGTGTGGCCGTCACCGCCCACACCGAGGATTAAAAGTTAAATCACACACTCATTGTATGGAAACACAAGAATTGTGCAAAAACATCGAAGGTGACCCGGCAAAGCCGGGCTATGCGGCCACGACTTGTTGGCGGACTAAGTGGCGGCGACCCTTTTTCTACAGTCGGGCAATAGGCAGACATACAGCAACAGCAATCAACGAAACGGCGGCGCCGCACCAATAAAACCACTTCTTTCCCGTCATTGCGTTTACCGCTAAGGCAACCAACGGGCTTATCAGGCCGACTATCATCAAGAACACGCCTATCTCCCGAGCCACCCCAGCATCGGATCCCGTATTGAAATAAAGGACCATACCGTACGCCTCGACCGCAAACAGAAAGGGCAGCAGCAGAACGATCAACAGCATGAGATTGCTCTTCCCACCTCGTGACTTCAGCACGTTATATGTGATTGTCGGAATGACGTTTTGACAGCCGCCAACTGCGGTCAGCAGAAAGGCGATGGAAAAAGCATCATCGTTGTAGCCAACCACGGCAATCATCGCGATGGCCATCAGAGAGAACACCACGACAAGGGCAAATGCGAACTGGGCCAGGGAAGTCACAATATCTAGAGTGATTGACTTCATTTTGATGTACGCCCAATGGTGGGTGTGGCCGTCACCGCCCACACCGAGGATTAAAAGTTACGTAACACACTCATTGTATGGGAATCGGACAAATGTGCAAAAACAGCGAAGGTGACCCGGCAAAGCCGGGCCTTGCGGCCACGACTTGTTGGCTGGCTTAGAATAGCGTGTAAACGTATGGCGCTGAGGATGTGCCACCGAGCATTACCAATACTGCCACCATTAAAAGCGTGAGCGCAGTAACGCCCACGAAAATATAGCCAACGATTAGTCCAGCAAGAGCGATCCCGGAACCCGTCAGGGCTGGGTTCCTCCGACATTCGGAACGAGCCAGATGTCCACAAATAATACCCGGCAAAAAGCCGAACGGGCCGACAAGAACGGAAAGGCAACTGAGGACTACGGAGGCAATAGCTAAACCTGACGTATGAGTAGCACTCAGCGATTCATTAGGGTTTTTAGAGTTGTCCATGATTTAGAACTGCCAATGGTGGGTGTGGCCGTCACCGCCCACACCAAGGATTAAAAGTTAAGTAACACACTCATTGTATGGAAACATGAGAATTGTGCAAAAACATCGAAGGTGACCCGGCAAAGCCGGGCCTAGCGGCCACGATTTGTTGGCGGCTAGTAAAGTGTGATTCGTTTGCCGGTGAACGGATCACGGTTCAGTAATTGCATTTCCTTGCGGTCGGGATAATGGCAATGCGCGGGGAATAAACGGATCAGCGGCGAATAGACGTTACGAGCAAAATGTTGCACCGACGGTTCAAGACTAAAAACGACAAGATTGTGTTCGGGATTGTCCGGATGAGCCAATGAAAAAGTGTACGTGCGAAATATGCGAAATGCGCCGAAGGAACCGAGATATATCGCTAGTAGAGTGACAGCGCAGACGGTGAGGCGCACGGAGATCGTTCGGCGATGTAGGGGAATCCTTGAAGATACAAGGAACGCCGCAAGGATGATGAAAAGCATCGTAGCGGTCACGGCCACGCCAAACATCATGCCAGTAGCGAGACTCGCGGCGACTAGAGCGATTACGCCAAGCACTGCGAGCAGGCTAAAGTGAAAGCGTGATGAGCCCATGTTTTGATCGCACAACAGTACTCTTGCGGACAGCGTGTCCGAAAGAGCGCACGTGCGCTGCTTGGTCGCTGTCCTAAATAAACAAGTTACATGCATTATCCCCCCAAATGGGCTGCTTTGGCAAGCAACTTCCAGAAAGCGTATGCGAAAAATTCGCATTACGCACTTCAGCACGATCCAAGCAGATGACGCAGAGTAGCGGAGAGAAAGACTGGGGGGTAACCGCAGGTGGGTTGATTACACCGCCCTACCGTCGCCTTCTGCGCGGCAAGAGCGCCAGACCCAGTAGAGCCAAAAGTGACGTCGCCGGTTCTGGAATAACTGTAAAACTTGCCGCGACGGACAGGGTTCCTCCTGGTGCAACACTCAGCCGCCACTGAAATCCTGCGTGCAAATCGCCATCTCCGTTTTTAAACGGCAGCCCACTGTTGTCGAAATTCGTGACGATACCATCTCTCATGAAATCTTCGAGATTCGGATCGGCATGATTGTCGGTGAGCATATACGCAATGCTATCGGGAGCTTCGTAATAAAGTCTGCTCGGGCCGTCCGCACTATTAACGAACATGACATCGGGTGCTACATATTCGGCAAAGTCGTTGTATGCATCTCCGCCGAGTTCAATATCCGCAATATGAAATAGATCGACCGAAATCATCCCAACGGAACTGTTGTTCTCGTTAGGCGGGCTGTTAATAATACTGAGTGTTTCCACCAGCACATTATCATTCAGCACGTGCTGAAGCGTGGCCTTGAATTGCGGAAAATCGAAGGTGAAGGTTGCCGTATTACCCACGAAACTTTCTTCGACGGGGCTGTGGAATACGGTTTCGTCGTTATCGCCCTCAAGTCTAAACCACCACCAGCTGTCGCAGAGTACACGCGAATTTTCAAGCGGCTTGCCTGGCTGCGGACGATAATGGTTATAGGCGTCGGAGGAACTCCCATCGATTGAGGTTGGAATATCCTTGATCTCAACGAACGAATCACCCGACGTAATGACTCCGGCTCGAGCGACCGCTGAACAGACAAGCAAAAGAAATAGCGTGACCGCAAAACGACGACGAGCCATCAAAACGCGCATGAGCTTACCCCTGGTAAAAACAGACCACTACCGAGCCTAACAGAAATCGACAGCAAAACAAGGAATTTGCGGGGAGAAACGACCTCGCAAAGAGACTGCAAACGCGAATTTCACCCTACCTGAGGAGCATGTTGCATTGGAGCAGGCTGCATCGCTGTCGAGGTGAAAAAGTCTGCCGGCAGCGAATTTACCGGTCGAGTCGCTCGCCGCGGAGTGCCAATTTTCTTTGCGAACCTTGGGGGCCTTTTGGTCCCGCACGCTTTTTTCTGGCTGTACCCGTTGATTGACCGTTGGTATTCAATCGATTATTGGTGTTCATTGGTGCTAAACTGTAGACGGTGAATATTTCGAAAAGCTATCGGTCGATCAAAAAGGAACCCCATGGAAAAGTTCAAACTCAACCGCCGCACCTTTGCCCAGGTTGCCGGTGCCGGTGCCGCCGCCATCACGCTCGCCAAGTCGCAAGCCGCAGAAATTGAGAGTATCAAACCAGTCTGGTCGGCCGGAGCGGCAGAAACGGTGGCCGACATCCCGGCCGAAGGCACCTTTCTGATCGGACCGATGCAAAAGAGTGATGGGCAAAACGACCCGCTCTATATTCGCGCGCTGGTGCTCACCGACGGAGAAACCAAACTCGCGATTGTCTCCAACGATATGTTGGGATTCGATTTCGAGTACAACGATCGCATTGTGGAAGCGATTCATCAAAAGACGGGCATTGCGAAGCAGCAGATCATGATCAACTGCAGCCACAACCACAACTCGCCACTCACGATTCCCTGGAGCGAGCAGTGGGAGAAAGCCAAAGACAAACCGTGGCACCAGACGCTGCCCGGTCAGTTTGCCGAGGTGGTCGCCGAGGCCGACAGTCGCTTGCAACCGGTCACCGCCCGCTACCGACGCGAGCCGACTCAAATTTCGGTCAACCGCCGCATGCCCGTCGCGCACGGCATGACCATGGCACCGAACCCCGACGGTGACCAGATGCTGTGGGTCGATGCGATTCATCTCAAAACGATTGCAGGAGATAAACCCGTCGGTGTGCTTTATAGCTACGCTGCGCACCCGGTGATCGTCCACTCGGCCAGCCGCAAGATCTCGGCCGACTATCCCGGTTTTGCCTCCGAGCATATTCGCCGGGCGATGAACGGGGGCAAGGCACCCCCGGAGGGCGAAACCGGTGGCATCCCGATGTTTATCCAGGGCTGCTGTGGCGATATCAACGGGTTTCCACTCGCCTCGGGCATCGGTGCCGCCAAGGGAGCCGGTCGCGACCTCGGTTATGCGGTCGTGCGGGCGCTGCGGAAAGAACCGCAGCCGCTCGAGGGGAAACTACGGGTTGCGTATCGCGAAATCGAGCTGCCGCTGCAAGATCCACCCTCGGTCGAGAAGTGTAAAAAACTAGTGGCCGATCGGCCGCACCATGGACCCTGCCGAGAATTGTTGGCGATTGCCGAAGCCGGTAAGCCCCGGTTTTTAAAAATGCCGCTGCAAGCCTTCGCCCTTGGCGATGATCTTTGTATTTTAGGCCTCGCGCACGAACCGTTTGCCGCCTACCAGTTGCAAGGCCAAGAGAACTCGCCGTTTGAGCATACGCTCATTCTCGGTTACACCGGCGGCTGTGAAAATTATCTGGCCACCGCCGAGGCCTATCGCATGGGTGATCGCGGGGGGTATGAAGCGAGCCCCTTTGGCGCGGCCATGTTCTATAAGCACCGGTTGGCGTGCAAACCGGAGGTCGAATCGCAAATGCTCGCGGCCATGAGCGAGGTACTCCACGAGGCCCATCAAGCGTGAGTGCGGTGACACTTCAGCAAGTGGCTACTCTTCAGCGAGCCACTAATCTTCGGTGAGCCACTGGCGCGAGGGGTTGCGGAGAAAGGTGATCAAGTCGGCCATCGCCTGGTGGTCGATTTTGGTTTCCACCCCATTGGGCATCAGCGAAGTGGGCAGCGCACGCATTTCTAGAAGATTTGCGCGGGCGATCGGAATGATTTTTCCCTGCGCATCGCAGAGCGCAAGGGCAGTGTCGGTTTCTTCGGCAATCAGTCCGGTCAAAACTTTGCCATCCTGGGTGGTCGCTTCATATTGCAGGTAGTCGGGCTCAATCGTGTGGCTCGGGTCCAAGATGTGTTGCAACAGGTCGGCCGTACTCTGGCGACCGGCCCCCGAAAGATCGGGTCCCACGCGGTGTCCCCGGCCGAGCATCGCGTGGCAATTCTGGCAGTGCTGCACAAAGATGGCCCCGCCGCGGCGGGCATCTCCGCTGAGCGACTGCACATCGGCAAAATCGCGGAGCACCTCCGCGCGATCGGCATTGGACTCGGTCTTGAGAATTTTGGCAAACCGAGCCTGCTCCGCGGCCTCAACCTGCTGGCTGAGGGTGGCAGCCACCGCAAAGGGAATCTCCTGCGGGCTAAGCTGTTCTGCACGCAGCGCCGCAAAAAGCGCGTTGCGACTCATCTGTGTGCTAGGCGCAGCGAGCAGTATCTGCCGGCGACTCGCGCGGCCCAGCGCCGCCCAATCGGCGTAGATCGCTTCCCACGCATGGATCTGGTCGAGATGGCCCAGTCCGCGGGCAGCCGCTCGCAGCAGTTGCGGCTCGTGCGCTGTGCGCAAGATGCCGGAAAAAATGTCGGCGGCCTGCTCGGCAGGCGCAGCGGCCAATAGGTGCAACAGCGCCACGCGGACCGGCGTGGGCGCCTGCTGTTGCTCGAGCAGTTCGGCCGCGACTGCAAACGTGCGCTGCCCGGACTGCTTCGCGGATGGCATCGCGGCATCGAGAAACGCCCTTCCATTTTTATCGTTTGTATCCAGTGTATCGGCCATGCCAGCAAGCAGCACCGTGCGAGCCGTTTCGCTGAGCGGGCCGGCGAAGAGTTTCGCCAGTTGCCGTCTCGCCGTAACATCCAGCGCGGCGAGACGGCGACCGGCGCGAACCAAAAATTTCATCTGCGCTGGCGAAAGCGCAGTTTGCCAATCATCGCTCGCCGCTATTCCTTCGATCAGCGGCACCACGTGAGGGCCGGCGAGCACCGCTTCGCTGATCCAGCGGTCGGCATAGTCGCGCGCAGCTATTTTTTGTAGCACTGCTGCAGAGCGCTCATCGTAGCGCTGCGCAAGGGCCAGGGCCAGTTCAAACCGTACGACCGATTCTGGATCGGTGTGCAGCTCACAGAGCCTCCCTTTAATTTTTGGATTCCCATCCCACAGCATTGCCCCAAGCCGCACGCCATGCCGCCGAACCTGCGGATGGTTACTTTCGAGCAGCTGCGCGACATTCGTACCGCGGAGCCCGCCGAGTCGGTGCAGGGTCCACGCGGTGTGAATTATGCCTTGGGGCGAGTTGGCCTGCGCGAGGAATTTTTGCAGCAGCGAATTGGCCTGGGGATCTTGGCGTTCAAGCAGCAACCGCTGCGCCGTATCGCGCCACCAGCCATTGGGATGATCGAGTGTGGCGACGAGCTGTGCGGTGCTTGCCTCACTCAGTCGCGGAGCGGTGGCAGAGTCTGCAGCATCTGTGGGCCCGATCCGCCAGATGCGGCCCCGGTCTTTGCCCCGTTGCCACTCGGTTTGCGCGCGCGCCGCCAACGAGGCCACATACCGCGGATGTTCGACATACTGGCGATAAAAATCGGCCACGTACAGTCCACCGTCCGGTCCGGTGGCCAGATTCACCGGATGGAACCAGAGGTCGGACGATGCCAAAAAAGCGGGCTGCGGATTCTCGCTGTCGGAGATGTAGATCGCACCCTCGGCCGTGAGGTCGCGATGGAGAATGAGGTTGGTGAGCGACTCGCAGACGAACGCATCGTTTTGATAATCGCTTCCGAGCCTTGCGTCACGATAAATGGCAAGTCCGCAAAGGGCGTTGTAGTGGTCGGCCCGCTCGCCGTTGAACTGGGCAGGCGGGGGACTGATCGGAAACACCTGTCCACTTGCGTCCACTGGCGCCGTGTCGCGCACGGCCAGTGGGCGGAGATCATCGCGGTGCTTCAGATACATTGGGGGCACCACCACCTGCCGCACCGGAATCGTATTCCAGTTCAAAAAGCGGTCGCCCCAATCGTTATGCGCCTGTCCGAATTGGCTTTGCCCGGCGACCGCCTCGATGGTTTTCATTGCCGGATCAAAACGGAAGTCGCGACCGTGGATATCGACGCCTGCACTGGCGGGTTGATCCGGACGGCGCAAGATCCCACCACAGCGGCCGTTGGCGCCGTAGATCCAGTTGTCCAGGCCGCGGCGGAGGGCGTTGGCCCGCAGTTGCTGTGAGCCGGTGCCGAACCCGGTCCATTCGACCCGCCGCACATCGGCTACCCCATCGCCGTCCGAGTCGGCGAGAAACAGAATATCGGGCGCGGCGGTGACCAAAATGCCCTCGCGGTGAGGCAGTACACTGGTGGGGAAGTTGAGCCGGTCGGCAAACACCGTGGAATGTTCGTAGTGCCCATCGCCATCGCGGTCTTCAAGCCGCCGGATCCTGCCTTCGCCCTCGCTCACCGGATAGCCGATCATCTCGGCCACATACATCTTTCCATCGGCATCCCAGGCAAGCGCTACCGGGCTTTGCACACTCGGTTCACTGGCCACCAGATCGATGGCAAGAACTGGGTCGGCCAATTGGAAGGTTTCCTTCGCTGCCGCTGGAGCCAGCGGACCCTCTGCCGCGTTTGCAAACTGTGTTGCCACCGCGAACGTACAACAGAGCATCAGCCAAGGAACCAACCAGCCGTTTCGCAAAGCTTGTGCAGGTTTTCGTCGAGTCAAAGCCAACATGCTCTTATGATCGGTCGCTGCAGAGCGATGTGCAAGAGCGTGAGGGTGAGAAACCGTGCGCTGGCGAGAATACGCACGCTTGGCCCGCTTATGGAGTGCCGCTGCGCTGGATTTCCCCCATCCACCGGGCGGCACCGGCAAGAATTTTCAGCGGAATCTTCTGCAGGAAAATCGGATACGTCTCGTGCCCGGGGCGAAAATAAAATACCTTGCCCGCCCCGAGGTTCCAGATCAGACCGCTGCGAAAAGTCTCGCCTTCCTTCCAGCTTTCTTCAAACAGCACCACATCGGGCTCGGGCACCTGAAAGGGATCGGCATACATTTCACTCTGCGGTAACTCGAATTGCGCAGGGATGCCCTGGGCGATCGGATGTGCAGGCTCGAGCACTTTGATTTGACTCGGTGTGCCGCGATCGGCGTAAGCGGGAAAGCAGCAGTTGGGGAGATAGAGTTTGATCTGAACCTTTCCGTCACCCGTTGCACTCACCTCGGTCCGCGGCGTGGGCGGTTCGCTCCGCTTCGGCAGGTAGTAGCGGGTGCGGAGAGGAACCTCCTCCAAGGTCCACGCGCGATCCTTGAAGGGGGCAATCGCTGCTTGTCGGCTTTTGGCGTTCATCGCCTCGACAAACGGGGTAGCCCAGTGTGCTGAGTGCAGCGCGATCAGCGAGAGCCTGCCCTGCTCAATCCGCTTGACTATTTGCTTTCCCACCTCGGGCGTGATCTTGGAGTGCCGCACGTGGCCCCACCAGATGAGCACTTCGGCCCAGTCGAGCAGTGCCGGATCGAGACCCTGCGCCGCATCGTCGAGTCCCGACGAGCGCACAAGAAAGCCCTCTTTTTCCAGCGCAGTGGCAATTGCCTGGCCGAGAAATTGTTTGCCGTAGGCCTGCTTCTGATCTTCCTGCCGTTCGTCCCAGACGAGCACGCGCACCGGATCGGGCTCCTCCGCACGCGTTGGGACCGCAGTAACCGCAAGCACACCGATCGCAAACACAAGCGCGAGAGTGTCTTTGCTGGAACCAATAGAAGTGCACATGATGGACCTGGACCAGCGTTGCTGCTGATCAAAAGCGACCAGCACAGATTACCACTGGCGGCTTAGTTTTCCCACCGCCACCCGCGGTCGAGGGATGGAAGCGCCGACCTACAAGGAGGCGTCCACCTTCGGATCAACCAAGCGGTAGCCGATCCGCATCCAGCCATTCTGGAAGCTGTATTCGTTAGCTTTTATATTATGGAGCATGGCGAGCGAACCACCCGTCGGGGGGACGAGTCCATCAAAATAGAGTGCCTCAGGCATCACGGCCCGGAATTTCCAGCGCAGGAAATGAAGCATTTCCTGCTCTTTGGTGCTCGGTGACGTTGCGTCCACGAGTTCGACAGAAACATCGCCATCGCGGAAAAGGACAGGACCTTCGTTGGTGGTTTCGATGCGGAACGTGCTTGTAATATCCACGAGTGTATTGAGTTGCTCGTCGTTCCGTTTGCACTGTTTGATTCGTAACGTGATCCGAAATCGATCGTCTCGAAACGCGACCACCAGGGGTCGCTCATCATTAAATGTGAGCGACCAGCGATCCGTCCGGTCGTGAACCCAAAGCGGGCGCGGTTCTGAACCGGTAAGCGTGTTGAGGCAATTCAGCCATTGTCGGTCGGTAAGCTGCTTGCCGCCGAACAGTCCTTCGGCATAATTTCCGATCATCGATTCGTGTATGGCAAATCCCAAATCGTGTTGATCCAAGGCAGGGGGTGCCTGAGGAGATCCTAGTTGCCACTTTCGAGCGGATTGAGCGTGCAGTTGCATTTTGCTGAGCGTGGTGCTGAATCGAAGCATTTCAGGGAAAGTTCCATAGCAACGATTCGGTGCACAGAAATAATCGACAAACAGATGATTTGCCTCTTGCAGCGATTCTTCAGCCTGACTGTTCAATTCCTGTTCAATTCTCAGTTCAGTCTGCTGCGAAACCTCGGCCTCTGCCTCGGGCCGCATTTTTGGTGCGCGGCGCCGTGCAATCCGCTCGATGAACAATCGATTTGCAGAGATGTCGTGGAACTGGACCGAGGTGGTGCATTGCACATCGGCCGGAAGGAAACGGATTCCCGTTTTGTCGACCAACATGCGTTTGTTGGCAGCAATATCGGTGAGGAAGGAACCGCGAATGGTTATCTGTCCCTGCTCGGTATACGTCGCAGGTGCTCGGCATTGGCCACGTAACAAAAGGTCAATGGTTGCTTGTTCCGGATCCGCTTGCATGCTGGCTGTTAGATTGGCAGACGTTATTGCCCGACCACGCGTTGTTCTGCGGTTGCTCACTTCGTTGATGACCGTCTCCTCGGCAAGATCACGCTCGAGTAATCGATTGATCAGCCGCACACTGACTTTGCCGTAGAGGTTGGGATGCTGAAACTGCTCACGTATCTTATCAATTGCTTCATGGCCACTTTCAATCGACTTTTCGAGGCAGTACAGTTCGCGACCTATGGTGTGAGCGTCGGGATAGTTCGGGCTGCTTTCATAGCGTGCCAGCGCATCGGCAAGCCGATTAAGACAATGATCGAATTGCTTCTCTTGTGCCATCACATCAATGACGCGGGCCTCATGAATGTAAGCCTGCAGCGCCTGCTGCAACTGCTGAAAGGGGGCAAGTTCAAGACCATTGCGATAACGTCGAAACGAAAGGAGTACGTCCGACAAAACATCCAAGTCGATCTGTGTGGTTGATAGCTCACCGACGAGTGCATCCCAATGCAGGTAATCGCGCCAACCATCAGCGATCTCGGGATCGGCGGTGGCAAGGAAATCGGCTAACTGCTCGGTCGCTTCAAGTAAATCTCTATGATAGGGCTCGAGTTGCGCTTGCGTGACTGGACGACGTTGTAGTTGCTCGGCCAATTGTGCGCGAATCAACGCTGTACGATCCAATTTCAGGGGTGGTTCGGCTGCCACCTGGGAAAGAGGCAGGATGAAAATGATTCCCAAGAGGATCATCCATCGATACGTGTTTAAATTCAAAATTTTCACTTGGTCGTTTCTTCCTGTTCAGAGGGGCTGGCAAGACGGAACTTGTAGCGGACGCTAAACATTTCAGCCGAACTCTGTTGCCCGTATTGAACGGAAATAGTTGGGTCTGGATTGTTAGGGTTCAGATACGAATTGTCAAAAATTCCAGTCGCCAGTAGTTCACTTCCGGCTTCAAGACGCAGCGGTTTTTCCAATTCATACGTTCTTTGCCAGTCTGGATCCCAAACGGGAACGGTGAGAATGGTCTCGCGGTGGGTGATCTGATCGGTTTCTGGATCTCGGCGTATCCGTTCGACGCGGAACGATTTGGCACGGTAGTGGAAGTGTGGGCGAATCGCGTCCATCCAAACATCGTGCTCGAAGTAACAACTGTCCTGCATCGTGTGGTGCGAAGCGTGTGGGGGGATGCGAAATCGACCGATCGGTTTTCGGAAGACTTTGGTAAATACTTCTTCTGTAGGCGGTTTATCGGCCCAGATAAAACCAACACGCGATTGGTCGAAAACCTCGGAGCGATGGTTCGGCGTGTAGTGAATTTCAAAAACAAGATCCGAGTTTTTCGGGATGCGTACGGCCTGCTCGGGTGGATAGTGCTTGGCATTATAAATGTCACCCGGAACGTAGTCGTTGATGAGAATCGCGCCCTCAGCGTTGAGTCCATACAACTCAGCCATGCCTGAAAAACCACTGAATGCTTTATCGCTACTGGGGACAATGTGCAGTCCGACATGGTGTACCACTTCGGTGCTTCCCGGTTTGACTTCCACGGCCCGAAACCAACGATCTTCGTTGAAGCCAAGTTTTACTCTGAAAAACTGATAGTCGAGGATTCCTGTTTTAGGAACGAGGAAACCATCGGTGGCATAAATGTAGTCGGGTTTGCCAATGGTCCAGGTTGCCTCGTCAGGCCATTTTTTGGCCGGTGGTCCGTCCTGAGGATTTCCTTCCGCCGCGCCGCTGCGGACCCAATCGCTGATGGTGCGTATCTCTTCAGCTGAAAGTTGTGCGTCGTGCTGCAATTTTCCGTAGTGGGGATTGAGAAACCCATGCCAAGGAGGCATTCGTCGCTCGACGACGTTTTCCTGAATTCTCTCAGCACTGTAATAAGCATCCTCAAAACTAGTCAGTTCGAAGGGTGCGACGCCGCCGGTGCGATGACAACTCTCGCAGTGCTTTTGTAGGATCGGAGCAACGTCTCGATGATAGGTAATGTCTGATTTCGGAGGTAATTTTTCCAGTCGTTCAATAGGACATCCAGAAGGGGGCATCGATTGAATTTCTGGAGATTGCCCGGCCAGTGTCTGTTCGATCGCGTCACGAAGGTAGTGCACACTTGCCGCGGGCCTGCGACCCTGCTTTTTGAACTGATTATCGATTGCACCTTGATACATTTTTTCCCAGTTTGCATTGAGGACAACCGCTTCGGGCGTGACTTCAGCATCGAGTAAATCCGCCAAGCGGTGGTCCGTATCGATAAAAGCCGGATAGGAAAGATCTTGATCGTGGGCGTGCTTCGCCATCTGCAGAATATCGATCCGGGCATTCGGGTAGATCGCGTAAAACGTAACGCCTTCGGATGCGTATGCCGCATGCATTTCTTTGAGTCGAGGGAGATAGAGTTGGGCGACGGGGCAGTCGACATCGGTAAAAATAAATACCATGGCACGCGTGTCATCGCCTTTGAGCTCGGTCAAGTTATGTGTAACGCCATAGATACTTTTGAGCTTCGGTCGTTCAGCACGCGATTGAGGGATTTCAATCGCTGCTGCCGAGATGCTCGATACCGGAACCCACAAAAGGAGTAAGGCTGAAAAGATGTATCGCATGCAAAAAGGTTCCTATTCACGTTGCTGATGCATTGAACAACGACTGCACCGCGCAGAAATATCTGCGCCGTCGTCTCCTTTATCGGCAAAGCGAGCGTGAAGGCTGATCGAGTGCTAAAATAAAGAGGATGTATGGATCCAACCGGTCCCACCGCCTTTTTTGAGGATGACTCGCATCTGTTGTTCTGTTGGAAGAATCGTTACAGTTTCCGCTTATTGGAGCTGTCGATCGTTTGGTTTTTGGTTCCTTTGAGGCTAAAAATGGCATTTACAGTCTTTCCTTGCTCCGATACGTTTGGGCCAATCCCGCCAGCGTAATCGCCTACTCGCACGGAAAGGACGTCCCCGCCGATGTGCAGGACATATTTTTTATTCTGCCGTTTCCTGATGGTTTGGCTTTTCGTTCTCTTTGTTGTGTTCTTGAATTGCACTGCGCAAAGCCTGGCGGCCGACTTCAGTGTCGTCACCCGCCTATTTTCTTCCTCCGAGACGGTTCCACTGGGCGAGAACACCACAATCTTCCAAGGGGATAAAGTTTACGATCTGCCGGCCACCGGGGATCAAATCACATTCTTTGATAAAACAGAGAATCAATTTGTAGTTGTGAATACAGCCAAGAAGACATGGACGCGGATTTCTACCGAACAACTTCTTCAATACACTGCTTGGGTCAAAGAAAAATCGATGGAAAGTGATGACCCGCTCCTTCGATTCTGTGCAGCACCCCAATTTGACGTGCGCTCAGAAAGCGGCGGGAAATACTGGCGTTTTGAACATCCATTGCTCGAATATCGGGTCGAAACAGATACGTTTGACGAGCCAGAGATTGGGCTTCAGTACCGTTCTTTTAGTGATTGGTATGCTCGACTCAATACGATGCTTCAGCCGCAATCTTTACCCCCGTTTCCGCGTTTGATCGTCAATCAACAAATCGCTCAGAAAGGTTTGCTTCCCAAGACCGTCCACTTGCGGATTAGTCCGTCTCCGCGCATTGGTAAACAGGAATTGGCAATCCGCAGTGTCCATCAAGTGCATTTGGGACTTTCTGCCAAAGATCGCGAGCGATTGGCCTGGGTTGAAAGTTGTCGGCGAAAATTTCCAGAGGTGAGTTTGATCGCCTATCAGAATCAATCGCCCAAAAGCAAGGGAAGCGATTGAGAAGAAGGCTATCTCTAACGGCCTTTTGAATGCGCTCTATCGCTGCCCTATCACGCCGCCTTCAACAATTGTGCAACTGTTGGCGATTGTGCGGGCTTTAATTGAAAATCACCCGCTGTTCAGCTTGAGGATTTTTTTTACCCTGCGCGCGATCCGCTTAATGTTTACCACGCGTTGGGGGGAACAAAATTACGGGAATTCTTTTTTGGGGGTGCCAGGGTACCCCGACAAGGGCAGTCCGGGTCTGTTTTGGCAAAAAAAGGATCGTCTTTGCTCCGTTTTGGTCCACTTTTAATCGAAACGATAACGCGCGATTGGTCTTAGAACAGACACAAGGTGGCCTCCCATTTTGCCGATAGCACAATCTATCATCAATCGAACTATTTTCGCTGACCCGCAGACAGGACTTTATTTTACGTATCCTGTGTGCCCAGCAAGGAGAACCTAATTCCTATGGTGTGCCATGGTAAACCGTTTGCATCCCTTTCTGAATTACGTATGTTTGTCAACGAAACCATTTGTGGCCAAGAACAACTGGAGGTTGGAGCTTTTCAGATGACCGAACGAATTCTGACGCGTTGTGGTCATCCCTGCGGTATTTATTTTTGTATACACGGTCCAAGGCAAGTGAAGTTCACTGCGATTTGGGAAACGGACAAAAATACGGTTTTGTTTTATGGAGCTTCTGGAGAACGGACCTTCAGAACGCAACTCGTCGATGCTCCGGCGCTACAGACGGCAGTTGCCTGAGCAGATTTCGCTTGATCTACAGATATCCCTACTCCCACAGAAATAGACCGCCCTTGAAGCGGTTTCAAAATAGCCCAAAGGAGAGAATCAACATGCTTGTTCTATCGCGTCGCGAAAGTGAGCGAATCCGGGTGGGCGAGTCAATCGTTGTGACAGTCGTCCGTCTTGGTAAAGACAAGGTGCGCATCGGAATCGAGGCACCTCCCGAGATGTTGGTTCTGCGGGACGAACTGCAATCGCACCAGTGCCTGGAGAAGACGGCCTGAGACCGGGCCCCCTTGGCGGTTTCCGCCGCCCAGCAGCGAATGGGGCACCATTTGGGGTGCCCCCATCATGAAACAAAATCCGCCGCAGCGAACCGTGCCTGTTGAATCGGACGCACAAACGTTAGAGCAAAGACGTATTGTCTGAAAGACAACGATCAGTGCAACTCAAATTGCGTTTGTAACGAACTAGTCGCGAGGCCGCACAACACCCGTCAGCCCGCTGTAATCGGGGCGATCGTCGTGGTGCCAGAGCGGAAGCCCAGCTTGAATCCGGGCTGCCAGTACACGCAACTTCTCGTTAGAACCCGCGGGAGCCTCGGTGGACTCAAAACTGTGGGTTTCCATGGGGGCAAAATCTTCATCATGCCCAAACTTGTTAATCGCTTGAAATACGTTCCGCATCGGTTATTTTCTCGCAAAAAATGGGTCTAAGCGCACAGCTTGCCCTAGGGCAAACAAACGCGTATTGAACGACGCAGACGGCGTCCAAGTCGCCGGCCAGGTGGGTTGACGTGGGGCCGACTAGGTGGGTTAATCTGCAACCAAAACGTAAAGTCATTATTTCAGGATTGACACCGATGTCAAGCAAATTCACAAAAAAAAGCAGATTTTTTGGTGCCATAATCCGAGTCGCTGACTTTATTTAATCAGAACGAAGGTTCGAGATGGACTATTTTTGGGATCAGACGGCTGTGGAGTTGCCCGCGCAAGGACGTGGATTCCATCTGATCACGGGCGCGGTTCTCAATGCCATCCCAACCGTTAAAGAGATACGTGTAGGGCTGTTGCATCTGTTTCTCCAGCACACATCGGCATCACTGACGATCAACGAAAATGCCGATCCTGACGTGACGGTTGACTTGGAGTCTTCTTTCGCTGCGATCGCTCCGGAAGACTTTCCGTACAGGCATACGTGTGAGGGTCCTGACGATATGCCGGCGCACGTCAAATCTTCGCTGCTGGGAAGTTCGTTGAGCCTTCCAGTCGCAGAGGGGAAACTCTTGCTCGGTAGTTGGCAGGGGATCTACCTCTGCGAACATCGCAATGCAGGGGGCCCTCGAAACTTGGTACTCACCCTCCAGGGGCAGCGGGGGGTAGGACCGCACACCCGACCAGGCCCCTGACCTGCAAAGACACACCGTCCTGCAGGCCGCTATATTTGCGCAGATAGACAGCCGTTTAGATCCTCTGCCCAGCAGCCAACGACGGTGGCCGGGTTGGCATTTTGATTGGTATGCTGCTCGGCAGCGAGCGACCGATCGATCATGCGCGTGAGTGATTCGATGGCCGAGTTTTGATCGGATTCTAGAAACTTTCGCGCTTTTGAAACGGCGAGCGCGAGCGTTTCATCCAAATGTGGAGTGTCTGTAGCCTCCATTTCGGCTGCTGTACCGACGGCCATACGAAGGAGCGTGCGATAAAAAAAGGCTGTCAATCGAAAGGTAAGTTGCATGCGTTTGCGGCGTTCGGCGGGCGCTTTTTCTTGCTCGATAAAGCTTTGGACGACTTGGGTTAATTGTTCAACGGGCGGCGGCACATGTGCGAGGAGGTTGAGCAATTCTTGGCGAAAATTCCAAAAGGGCTCCTCGGACCAAAGAATCGATTCAGCCAACCCGGCATGCTCTAGACCAACGAGCATTTCCGCTCGATCCGGATTTTCGACCGCCTCACTCTTCGCGATGAGTTCCTGTAAATGGGATTCGGTGAGTGGTCGAAACCGCATAATCTGACACCGCGATCGAATCGTTGCCAACTGCCTCGAGATATTGGTACTCAGTAAAATGAGTAGCGAGCGGGGAGGGGGTTCCTCGAGTGTTTTCAGCAAGCAGTTGGCGCCCGCCTCGTTCAGTAGATCCGCGTCATCGATGATGCCGATTTTTCTGCCGCCACGGAGCGGTTTGCGCGAAAGGTTGTAGCAGAAACCTTCTTTGTTACGACGGTCTTTCTTTTTATCGCCGATCAGAAGTTCAATGGGAATATCTTTTTTATCTTCAGGCAGCGACACGATTTGGATGTCCGTGTGGGTTTGCACCAGCACCTGTTGGCAGGCCGGACACTCTCCACAGGGAGCCATTTCAGTCGGTTCGCTGCGACTGCAGAGTAAAGTCTGCGCGAGTTTCAGCGCAAACGTTCGCTTGCCTACACCCGCAGGCCCCGCAAAAAGATAACTACTGGCCAATCTTCCCCGCTCAAGCGTGCGACGGAACCCCTCGACCACTGCATCCTGTCCCAAAATACCCTGCCAGCTCATTTCGAATCGCTCCCGAGTCTTTGCTCGACCACCAGCCAGATCCGCTCAGCGACCTCTTCTACCGTTCCACTTGCGACCACAAGCTGAATCCGTTCGGGTTGCCTTGCTGCTTCTGCTAAAAACCCTTTCCGCAATGCCTCGCGGTAGGCATCGCCGCGGGATTCCATCCGGTCCGGTTCTCCCAGGCGGCAGGCGGCCTCACCGGGAGCTAAATCTAAGACAATGGTTAAATCGGGTAGGAGGTTTCCCGTTGCCACCCGGCCGACTTCCCAGATCGAGTCAGGATCAAGTGTGCCTGCGAATCCTTGATAGACAACATTCGCAAGCAGATATCGATCGGCAACTACCGTCTTACCACTCTGCAGCGCCGGTCGGATAACTTCTTCCACCAGTTGTGCCCGTGAAGCCATATAGAGCAGCATTTCGCTGACTCCGTCGATCGGCGTTTCCCAATCGTTGAGGAGAATTTTACGGATTGATTCACCGAGTTGCGTACTCCCCGGTTCACGACAAGTAATGACCTCTTGCCCTCGTTTTTCAAGTTCCTCAACAAGCAATTTCAGCTGGGTCGATTTGCCGACTCCGTCGATACCATCAAGTGAAAGGAACATAAAGTGTCTGCAATGTGCCGGAGCGGAAAAGAATTTACAACCGGAGGCTGCATGTGGTTTGCCGCTACTATAGCAGAAATCATTCGCTGCAAGATTGGGGGTTTCCCTAGCGGCGGAATGTCCGTGTCGGCTGAGTTGCAGGATCCGTCGAACGCAGTGCCGACGACGTGAGCGGGTGTCGGTCCGCTGTCGATTGAGTTCCGGCTTGTTTTGCCGGCGTGCTTCCACGCAGGCGAAGGGTGGAACTCGCACGCACCGATGAAGACTGGTTTGCATGATTGCTCGGAGCACTGGAAAAAGCAGATTCGCTTTCGCGGCGCACCTGTTGGGGATACCTTTCCTCTGCAAAAGTTGTGTTTAGCGAAGGTTCTGTGGTAGCGTTCTGCGGTGGACTCTGGCTTGCAAGAGCGAGGGCAATTTTTTCAGAGAGCGTATCCCTGGCGTTTCCGGTCGTTGGCTGGATGCGGTTCTCGGCTCGTGGGGAAGAGATTGCGAGGGACGTTGGGCGTACTGCCGGATCCGTACGGAGGATCGATCGGTCGGAGCCCGTCAATTGCAGTGGATCGACAGAGTTCTTCTCGGGCAACGTGGGCGTCGAAGGGGGTGGGAGGAGCAATTCCGGTTCCAGTGTGGGCACCGCTTCCGGGACGGTCGGCCCGGTCGGAATCGGTTCCCCCATGAGGGCTTGAGGATCTTGATTGCGGAATTGCTGGTAGGCACCGCCACTGATTGCAGGCGGGTGACTCGGTTCATCGGCAAGGAAAATGCTCGCATCGAGTTGCCGTGCGGTACGGATGGAATCAAAGTAGGCTTTGCTCGGCCACGGTCCTTCAGTGAGGAAGATGTTATTGTCCTCGAGCAAAGAACCCTTGTGAAATTGAATTTGAATGATGGCTCTGTTGTAGTCGATCAGGGAGCGGTAATAGTCGGCTTCAGCCGTTGCAAGTCTACGCTGTGATTCGAGGAGCAGGTCCAACTGCTCGATGTTTCGCCCGACTCCGACATCAATTTTTGTCTGGAAAGTGTCGACCTGCGCCTGCGCTGCGACGCGCCGATTGAAGTTTGTTTCGATCAGTTGATAGTTGCGGTCGAGGTTCCGAACCGAATCGGAGATCAGATGCGAGAGTTCCAGTTCCTGCTCGTTGAGTACCGCTTTGGCCCGCGTTGCCAATAATTGTGCGTTTCTGACAGCTGCCAATTCGGCGCGAAAGCCGATGGTCATCGACATTTCGACCCCGAGTTGCCCTTCGGTGTAATCACCACCGAAAAGAACGTCCCAAGCCGAGGGGTAGGGCTGGGGTCCACCATCGCCCAAAAGATCTTTACCAAAACCGAGCCAGCGGTAGTTACCCACCAGATCGATTCTGGGGAGGAGGTGATTTTTCGCGGCAATGACCTCGAGTTCGCGCTGTTTGATTCGCCATTTCTGTTTTCTCAATTCCACATTGCGTTCGAGTGCTTCGCCAAGAATATCTTGCCAATCAAAGGTTACCTTGGCCATCGTCGGATTGTCCGATGGGCGAATCAGTCGGCCATCGGTTGCCGCGATTCCCATCAAGAATCGCAAGCGGTTTTCAGCGGCAAAAACATCACTCTTGGTTTGTTCGGTTTGGGCTCTGAAGGAAAAGTACTGTTCGCGAGCGAGTGCTTCACGCTCTTTGCCGCCGCCCATGGCACCCCCAAGCGTGATCGCCTGTACGGTCTGCCAGGTTTTCAGTGAACTGGCCAGGCCCACTTTGCGGGCTTCCAGGTTTCGGTAGGCGTAGTAAAGTTCCCAGTAATTGTTTTCCACATCGGCCACAAGGTTCCGTACACCCCCTTCGAAATCGGCCAAGGCCCGATCGGTCTGGATACGGGCAATCAGAACACCATCGAACATCCGTGTGCCGATGCCCGCAAGGTTGCTGAACGGTCCGGCGATCCGGTTGTATTCGAGGCCCATACCTTGCAGCAATGGTTGGCGAAATTCACCCGTGATATCGGTTCGATACGAGTTCGGATAAAGAACACGCGGATTATTGTTGCTGTCGTAGGTTGTTTCGGTGCTCACGGTTGTGGTACCACCGGTGGCATTCGTTTTCTGCAATTGAGCCTGTAAGGTGAGGATGTCCTGCACGTTCACCTCGGCTAATTCCAAAAGGCGGGCCTCGGCCGGATTTACGTTGATCGGGTTTTCAAATTTCTCCCAGAAAAAACCGCTACTGAAGGTGGTGTCAAAAGCAGCGAGTGCTGCTTCGGGTCCCGTCATCAGACCATTGATGTATCCCGGCGCGGAATCCTGAATGGCCGGGTTGTAAATCGTTTGCAGAACATCAGGATTTGCGAGAAGTGCTTCGGAGGGCTGTGAGATGCCCGAAAGTGTATCAATCCGACCCCCCAGAGAGCGGAGCACCTTGCTGTTGGCAAGCGTGATCTTGATCGCATCGGCTAGGGAAACTTCCCAGAAGTCATCGAAAGTTGCGTTGTCTAAGGTGAGCGGCGCTTCTGTTTGGCGGGCATCGGAGAGTGGTGGTTGCGTTTCCACAGGATAGTCGATATCGGTGGCTCTCCCCACGTAATGCGAGAGGTCTCCATCTTCGGCAAAGTAGAAGGGCTGTGTTGGATGGCAGCCCGTGCCGATCGCGATCGCCAGCGAAAGCGTGTATGCGATCTTTTGGAGATGAGTATTCATCGATTTCTGCATCAACAAGGGAATAGGTATGGACGAATTCAAACCGTCTCCGCAACACTATCAAAAAGTTTCGCCTCGCAGCGACGATAGTGTTGTTCCCCCGGACGCCTGCCAAACTCACACAAGCAATGCTTGTGACATGAGCCTTTTCTATGGCAATCGACTTCGGCTTTATCGACCGTAAAATCATCAGACTTTGACCAAATTCCCCAGGCGATAAAGTTTATGTTTAAACTTTTTGGTCGCTTTGCTAGCACGCAGTGGAGAAAGATACAGGGAGTGCCTTAAATCCAGCAATAAATCAGCATTATGTGACTTCAGGGCCGACTCGTCGTGCGCCGGCGTTTCTGTTTCTCAGACCGCTTGCCGGTGGGTGCATTGCCAGCATTCGGATGGCTCTCCTTGCCAGTCATTTCATAGAGAAACCGACTCGGGATCGTATCTCGCTGTTTGCCCCATTTTTGGCGGCTCAGGCAGAGGCTCAAGGTTAATCGATCTTGGGCCCGCGTGACGCCTACGTAGCAGAGCCTCCGTTCTTCATCGATGGCGTTCCCGGTCTCATCGGCCACAGCACGATGGTGAGGCAGAAGGCCTTCCTCCATTCCTGCCAGATAAACGTGTGGAAATTCCAGACCTTTTGCAGCGTGGAGCGTCATCAGAAACACAGCGTTTCGCTCATCATCTTCCGCCTGATCGCGGTGGTCGAGGAGCGTTGCATCGAGAAAGCCCCCGAGTGATCGAGAATTGGTCTCTCGTTGGTAGTTCCCCGCCGCACTGATCAGTTGTTCAACAGCGGCGAGTCGCGGTTCACATTCTCCGGCATCCGGATAACGGCGTTTGACTTCGTCGATGTAGCCAATCTGATTGATCAAGTGCCGAATCGTCTCCACCAGGTCTTTGGTTCGAGAAAATTGTTTTTTGTAGGAATCCACTAAATCACGAAAGCCCTGCATGGCCGTTGCAGCTTTGGTGGAAATACCGTTGATGGAATCTGCGGTGGCCAATAGATCGTAGGCAGGTTTTCCCGCAAGCGTCGCACCTTGAATCAGTGCAGTTTGTGCCGGTTTACTGATACCTCTCGGTGGAGTATTGAGAATCCTCAAAAGGGAAACTTCATCTTGTGGTGCGGTAAAGACCTTGAGGTAGGCAAGTAGATCCCGGACTTCTCGACGATCGTAAAAAGACATTCCTCCTACCAGTGTGTAAGGTAGCCCTGCTTGACGAAGCGCTGTTTCGAAAGCGCGAGGCTGTTCGTTGGTGCGAAAGAGAATTGCGATATGGCGCGGTTGTGTCGGCGTTTGTTCCAAAAGTTCCAAAATGTCTTTAACGATTGTTTTGGCTTCCGCGGCCTCATCTTGGAATTGAAGAATCCGCGGTGCCGATCCGCCTTTGCGTGCAGGCCGAAGTTCCTTTTCATGCCGCTGCCGATTAAAGGCAATCAAGCGATTCGCCATGGTAAGGATTTCGGGTCGACTGCGGTAATTTGTTTCCAAGCGGACAACTTCCGCCTCCGGCCAATCTTGTTTGAAGCGAAGAATATGTGCGACCTCGGCGCCTCGCCAACCATAAATGGATTGGTCGTCGTCCCCCACCACACAGAGGCTGCGGTGCGATTCGGCGAGCAACTGGGTGATTTTGTATTGACTGCCGTTGGTGTCTTGGTATTCGTCGATCAAAACGTGGTCAAATCGCCCCGCCTCCTGCTGCCGGACATCTTCAAAATTTTGCAATAAATTTTCGGTCAACAGAAGGAGATCGTCAAAATCAACGGCGGCTGCCGCTCGTAGATTCATCTGGTAGCGGGCGTACGCGATGGCGGCAATCTGTTCCCGTTCCGACTCCGCTTCTTTTTCTGCCATCTCGGGGTCGAGCGCTTGGTTTTTCCAGCGCCCGATAAAGTAGAGGAGATCGCTGGGCCGAAGCGACTGGCTCGGGGTTTTTAATTCGCGTAGCGTCGTTCTCGCTGCGGCTTCTTGATCGGAACGGTCGTAGATTGCGAATCTTGGGGGATAGCCAAGTTTTTGAATGTGCCGTCTAAGGATACGAACGCAGAGAGAGTGAAAAGTGGAAATCTCGGGTTTTTTTTTTCGCTTCCCTAGGATTTTACTCGTACGTTGTTGCATTTCGCGCGCGGCTTTGTTGGTAAAAGTAACCGCAAGAATCCGTTCGGGAGCGGTGCCGTTGCGGATGAGGTGGGCGATCCTGGTGGTAATCACCCGTGTTTTGCCCGTACCTGCACCGGCCAATACCAGAAGTGGTTTTGCCGGAGCGAGAGTTGCCCGCTCTTGTTCGGTGTTTAGTCGGGGAACCTTTTTTTTGCTTTGCACAGCAGAAGTCCGCATAATTGTCCCGGTCGATGTTGCTTTCAGTAAACGGCGCCTTCAGCAAACGGCGCCTTCAGTAAACGGTGCCTTCAGTAAACGGTGCCTTCAGTAAACGGCGCCTTCCGTAAACGGCGCCTTCCGTCAACGGTAGGTAGGCTTGAGAGTAAAAAAGTCCTTATTTGTGGTGCGAGGTCCCAAACACGGACCATCCATCGGCGGTCCCCACTCTAACGCCTCGGGGTCGATGCGGGGAGAGGTCTGCAGTGTGCTTCCAAGTGCCAGTGGTCCCGGATGCAATCGGGCACCCGGGATAATTTTTTGTAGCGTACGTTTCAAAGGATCCTTACCGAGACGCAAATCGCCGACTTAGGCTATGCGGACTTGACCTTTTTTTAGATACCATTCTATACTCCGGTCTATACTCCGGTGCTTTCAGGTCCCTTTTCTAGTTATCCATTTTCACGTCTGTTCAGGTTTGTGAAAGACACGCACCGCAGATAAACAAACTCCACTCTTCAAGAACGCCACGAGGTCCAATTCGATGAAGTCAGAACGGCGACATGATCTACAAACGAATGTTTTAGCCGATTGGTTGGGCGGTAAGGTTTCTAAAATTCAGGCAAATGCCAGTTGGGTCGGAGGCGGGTTCCTGCTCATTCTGATCGTAGTGGTCTTCCTTTTTGTGCGCCAAAATCGTCTTGCGAGTGTGGCGAGTGAAGGTTGGACCCGTTTCCAACAGGCGCGATCTTCCGGGCTTGTTGCGATCTCTCAGCAACAGCCACTGGCATTGAATAACGCGGTCCGAGATCTTGAAGATATTGCGCGGGAATACGCAAGTGATCCCATCGCTGCCTATGCGCATTTGACCTTGGGAGACCTGCTGCTTCAGAATGGTCGCACCCAGTATTCGCTCAATAAAACCGCTGCGCGCGATGCTTTTCAAGCCGCTGCCCGCTATTACCAAATGGTAGTAGAAAGTACGAAATCACCTGACATGAAAAATCGAGCGCTGTTTTGTCAGGGCAAAAGTCTGGAGTGGCAATTAAAACTTAGTCAAGCAAAAGATATCTATCAAAAAGTGTCCGGGCCTTATGGTCCAGAAGCGGAAGCACGTATTCGTAATCTGGATCACAAAGGGACGGAGGCGTTTTATAAACAGTTTGCCGAGTGGAAGCCGAAGCCGAAGCCGGAGGCGACAGGCGAAAAGCGCTACGATGGCGTCGACTTCAAACTTGAGGACCAGTCGCTACCCTCAGCGAGTGAAGTGGAAGCCGCCTTACAGCAGGTGGGCGTTGAGGATGCCGCCGAGGAAGCGGCTGCGGGTGGTGGCGAAGCACCTGCTGAGAAGACAGATTCGGAAGCTAAAAATTCAAAGTCTGAGCCAGAGTCCGTTGAGGGGGCAGGCGAGGTGTCCCCCGCGTCCCCATCGGCAACCCCCGAAAAGTAATCGGTTTTGGGTGAAGGTGGCGCCTGGGGCCATTGACGGTCGAAAAGGGAGTGGAGTGATCAGTGACCGAATCCTCCGAATCCTCCGAATCCTCCGAATCCTCCGAATCCTCCGAATCCTCCGAATCCTCCGAATCCTCCGAATCCTCCGAATCCTCCCAGCCGCCCTCCGCGCAGAGCCATCCTGCACAGAGCAATCGCACCTGGTCGATCTCTGAGGCCGAGGCCGGCAGTCGCTTGGATGTGTTTCTCGTGCACCATTATGCGGAAATCAGCCGCACGTTTATCCGCAGTCAGATCGTAGCGGGTAGAGTGCTTGTCGATGATCGGAGGGTGAAGGTGGCCTACCGACTGCACGCGGGCCAGTGCGTCACCGCACTTCCGTTTGAGGAATCTCCAGTAGCGCCACAGGCAGAAGAGATCCCCCTCGAAATTCTTTATGAAGATGAGGATCTGGCCGTGGTGAATAAATCGGCAGGGATGGTGGTCCATCCCGCCAAAGGCCACTGGTCGGGTACGCTTACCAGCGCGCTCTCCTTCCACTTCCAATCGCTCAGTTCCGTGGGTGGCCCCACACGCCCGGGAATCGTGCATCGCCTCGATCGAGATACGACCGGTGTGATTCTGATTGCAAAAAACAATGCAGCGCATCAAAAAATGGCCGCCCAATTCGAAGCTCGCACTGTGGAAAAAGAGTATTGGGCAATCGTGCATAAAATTCCCGATCGCGATCGGGATCGGGTTACGCTGCCAATCGGTCCCCATCCGCACCACCGCGAAAAAATGATTACGGGCGAGAACATACAGCGCGGCAAAGCGGCCGAAACCTTTTACGAAGTGCTCGAGCGTTTTACCAGTTTCGCACTGGTTCGCTTGGTGCCGAAAACCGGGCGCACGCACCAGATTCGTCTGCACCTTGCCCATCTCGGGCACCCAGTGTTGTGCGACAAGTTGTATGGCGGCAGGCCGCAACTGACAGCGCGAGATCTTGATGCGACAGAAGCTGCGGAAGAGGTATTGCTTCATCGCCAGGCATTGCATGCCCACAAAATCAGTATTGCCCATCCAAGCAGCGGCGAATCGCTTAGCTTCGAGGCCCCGCTGCCGCGCGATTTACAAAACGTACTCGAGCGATTGCGGAAGACCAGGCAGTAGCCGTTTGCACAGCGTCTCGCTATGCGTCGGCAAAGAGCAGCGACATCAAGTCGTTTGTCCCGAGAGTTCTGGGACTGAGCAGCAATTCACCGGTTGCAAAACCTGCCGCTGAGCCAAAATAGTGGGCCGCTGCGCGGACTCGCTCAAGTACGTGCGCTTTCTCTTCCGGAAACTGCGTCTTGTAGCACCTAATCGATGCCATTTTTTTCTCGAGCGTGCCGCTGATATCCTGCACAAAATGCCCCGCCGCAGGGGGCAGTTGCAGGGATCCGAAGGCGATCGTGTAGTGGAGTTGGGCGTCAATCTTGTGGACCGGGAGCCCTGCGAATTGATCATCCCACTTGCAGAGCCGGGAGTAAAAAATCGCCGCATCGGTAATCTGCATTGCCTGCCAGTGATCGGGTGAGGCCATCGGAGTGCGGTCGCCAAAACCGAGAACCAATCGCGGACGGTATTTTCGAAACTCAGAGGCCAGTGCCAGCCGCGCTTCGTGCGAATCGAAAAGCCGCCGGTTCGGAAGTTCGAGTGTCACGCGCGTTTCAACGCCCAGCGTCGCTGCTGCTGCCGCCGCCTCTGCAAGTCGCACCTGCGGGTCCGGGCAGAGCGGGGTCGGTTCGCCGTTGGTCAGATCGATGATGCCCACGCGGTGGCCCTGCTCCACGAGGCGAGCGAGCGTGCCGCCGCAGGCAATTTCCACATCGTCCGGGTGGGCACCGACAGCCACGACATCCAATTGCGGCCAGGAATCTGCAGGATCAGTCATCGCAAGCACCCACTTCAATAAACGACTTACCGGTGGAAAGACAAAGCTGCTTTCTCAAGCAGACGGTCACCGCGATTTTAAAGTGCTGCGCAGCGGGCAGCAATGGTCCGAGGGAGCCTTCACCTTGTCGCAGGCGGCTTGCTAGCGGTACCACCCACTCGGTAGCATGGGCCCATGGCCGCTACGCCCATGATGCAACAGTACGAGGATGCCAAAGCGTCCTGCCCCGATGCGATCCTGCTCTTTCGCATGGGCGACTTTTACGAACTCTTCCACGACGATGCGGTAAAAGCGCACCGCTTGCTCGGGATCACGCTCACGAGCCGGGACAAGAGCGAAAACCCGATCCCGATGGCCGGTTTTCCGCACCATCAGTTGGACGGCTATCTGGCAAAATTGATCGTCGCCGGTTGCCGGGTGGCGGTCTGCGATCAAGTAGAAGACCCGAAAAAAGCCAAAGGGCTGGTCAAGCGGGAAGTAACGCGGCTGGTGACTCCTGGAACGCTGACCGACGAAGCGCTGCTCGATCCGCGGGCGAGTAATTTTTTGGCCGCCTGGGTTTCGGGTGAGAGCGGCGAAGTTGGCGGTCTGGCCTGGATCGACGTTTCGACCGGACGCTTTTATGCCGCCTCGATCTGCAGCGAGCAATTGCACGATGAACTGGCGCGGATCCGGCCGGCAGAGTTGTTGCTGAGTGAAGCGTCGGCCGAGGCAGAACGCGAGGGCGAATGGTCGCAGACGCTGCGTGCAGGCTGGACCTTTTCCTACAAGTCCGCGCTGCAACTGCTCGAAAAACAATTCGGCACCCAGTCACTCGAAGGATTCGGCTTCGGTGCGCAGGATCAGGCAGCGATTTGCGCAGCGGGCGGCATTTTAAACTATCTGCAGGAAACGCAGCGGACCGAGCTTGCCCACATCAACCGGCTTTCGCCCTACGACAGCCACTCGGCCCTGCAGATTGACGAAGCCTCGCGGAGCAGTTTGGAAATCTCGCGCACGGTCCGCTCCGAAAAGCGCGACGGTTCGCTGCTCGATGTGATGGACCGGACGGTAACGGCGATGGGCGGTCGGCTGCTCGGGGAGTGGCTCGAGAACCCGCTGACCGACTGCACCGAGATCGACGCACGGCTCGATGGTGTGCAGGAATTGCTCCAGACGCCAGCGACGATCGCAGCGCTCGGTGAGCCGCTCGAAAAAATTTATGATATGGAGCGGCTTTTGGCGCGGGCCACCACCGGCAGGGCCAGTCCCCGGGATCTGCAGTTTATGGGCCGCACGCTGACTTCGCTTCCCGAGGTCAAGAAACCCTTGCACAAGCTTACCGCTGCCCGCTTCACGGCACTCGACGCCGAGTTTGATCTCTGCACGGAGCTGCAGGAGCGGCTCTCTGCCGCGCTGCAGGACGATTGTCCGCTCACCAATCGCGAGGGCGGTTTTATTCGCGAAGGTTTTCATCGGCCGCTCGACGAGCTACGCACCCTTTCCACCGGCGGCAAACAGTGGATCGCCCGCTATCAGGCCGAAGAGAGTGAACGCTCCGGCATTACGAACCTCAAGGTCGGCTTCAATCGGGTGTTTGGTTACTACCTCGAGGTGACCCACGCGCACCGCGACAAGGTGCCCGAGACCTATATCCGCAAGCAGACGCTCAAAAACGCCGAGCGGTACATTACGCCCGAACTGAAGGAACATGAAGAAAAGGTGCTGCAGTCGGACCAGCAGGCCAACGAACTGGAATACGAACTGTATCTGGAGCTGCGCGATGCGGTGACGGCCACGGCCGAAAGGTTGCGTCGAACCGCGGCGGTGCTGGCAGAGCTCGATGTCTTTTGTTCTCTAGCCACCCTGGCCCGCGCCCGCGATTATTGCCGCCCGGTGGTCAACGATTCGCGGGAGATGACTATTCGAGGCGGCCGCCATCCGGTGCTTGATGTACTGAGCGATGAAGGGACGTTTGTCCCCAACGATACCGAACTGCATTTTGAGCGGCAGCGGTTGCTGTTGATCACCGGCCCCAACATGGCGGGAAAAAGCACGTACATCCGTCAGGTGGCACTGATCACGATCATGGCCCAGGTTGGCAGTTACGTGCCGGCCACCAGCGCCCAGGTTGGCATTGCCGATCGCATTTATGCCCGCGTCGGGGCGAGCGACCAGCTTGCTCGGGGCCAGAGTACGTTTATGGTCGAGATGCTCGAGACGGCTCGCATTCTCAACACGGCGACCGATCGCAGCCTGGTCATTCTCGATGAGATTGGCCGGGGCACGAGCACTTATGATGGCGTGTCACTGGCCTGGGCGGTGGTCGAGTATCTGCACGATCGGTTGCAGTGCCGTGTGCTGTTTGCCACGCACTATCATGAGCTGACCGAACTGGAAGAACGGCTCGAGGGCGTCGCGAATTTTAATGTGTCGGTCCGCGAGTGGGAAAACGAGGTGGTGTTTTTGCACAAGATCGCCCCGGGCGCGGCCAATAAGAGCTATGGGATCCACGTGGCGAGTCTGGCGGGGGTACCGAAGGAGGTGCAAAAGCGGGCGCACGCTATTTTAGCGCATCTGGAGCGGGACCATCACAACGCGCTGCGGGCGGGCGAGTCGGTACCGCATGCCACCAATAATTTCTCCAACAGTGAGGCGAGTGATTTGCAGATGAGTCTCTTTGGCACCGAGGAGCATCCGCTGATTGAAAAGATAAGGCAGGTGGATCTAGAAAGTCTCACGCCGCTTGAATCGCTACAGCAATTGGCCGAGTGGCAAAATCTGCTTGAAAAAGAAGCACAGGCAAAACCGCGGTGAAGTTAGTAGACCAATTTTTATATTTCTAGGGATGGCCGTCTCTCAGTTAGATTCAATCTTCGATTGACTGTAAATAGGTTTGGTCCTCTTCGCTTAGTTTTGCAATTGGTACGGTTATAACTTTTCCATCTTCTTTTTCGAGTTCAATCTTATTACCTTTCCTTTTGAGAAAGACCGCTTTAACTGTGTTATCGCTTGATTTGCTCTTCCAAATACGCAGCCCATTTTTATTTTTTACATTTTGTTTCTTTGTATCACTCTCATCAGTGGCTGCCTCTTCCCTTGTCTGATTAGACGAATTTATTTTTTCTTGGGATGGAAAAAATGGTGTTATGTCAAACGGTTCAACGACAAATACTGTATTAGTCGATCCAATAGCCGTGCTATATGTTTTGGTGCCTGATACCTTGTAGTACCCCGATAAATCAGCAACTCGGTTGTCGACTAGTCCAGTCGTCGGTTTGTTAAATATTACGAGCATCCCTGGTTTTTTTTTGGCCGGGCCTGGATAAATAGTTAGATCTCTTGGGTTGTTGAGGTTTCTTCTAAATGTTGGTCTGAAACGAGTGATTCGACATAAAAACTCATTTTCACTCATAACCTGCTGAACCAAATAATTTATTGGCATTAAGTAATCTTTTTGCGTTTCGGGTGCTCGATACTTCTCCAATTTAGGGCAAATACCCACCTGACCAACAGCGAGTGGGGTATGCACAAAAAGGCTTGGTGTGGGCGGTGATTTACGAATGGCTTCAATCGATTTCTTAATTTCAGCAATTTTCTCGTCTAACTCTGAAATTGCTTTTTCCTTGTCCTCTTTGGTTTTGAACACAAACCTTACGACATTATTTTTTAGTTCGAATCGTCCAGTTTTTTTAGCCTGAGGCCTGACTTTCCCCTTGTTAACAAATGATAATTCTTTTTCCAACGGTTCAATCTCTTTTTGTTTTTCTCCAATTTCCTTAGAGACTTCGATTTCTGACTTATTAAAAAAATCAGTTAGTTTGAATTCTAAAACTGGTTTGCTTACAACGCCGTCCGCCCCGAGCGCCATTATTACAAATGAAGAAAAAATAGTGAGGATCAAAAACAATGTCTTAGATGCGCAAAACATTCTTTATTTGCCTATTACTCGTAAGTAGTAGCTTGTTAAATTATTCTTACAGCATTATCCATCAGAAGACGTAAGTCGAAATAGGGGGGGTAACCCCCACAAGATTTCCTATCGCATCCCGGCATCTCTTGCCTGTAACGCCCCAACTGCAGGTGCTTCCGCATGCAGCGAAACGGCAAACCCTTTGAAGGCCGGGGTCTTGCTGGCAGGGTCGACCGTACGCGGCACCAGTACATTCGCCTCGGGGTAATACATCAGGGCGTTCCCCACGCGGATGTCCTCGTAGGCGACCAGTTCAATGCCCTCGAGCGCACCGGTGCTGCTCTTGACTGTCACCCGTTGCCCGGGTGAGAGGCCGCGCGCCGCAATATCATCGGGATGCACGAGAATCACGTCCCGCGCGGTTTGACCCCGATAATAATCTTCTTCCTCGTAAACCACCGTGTTGAACTGGCCCTCGCTCCGCACCGTCATCAGCCGCAACTCTTGGCCCGTGCCTTTGAGTTCCGGTAGCGTAAAGGTGTGTAGGTTTGCTTTCCCACTCTCGGTGGTAAAGTGCGGCTCGTGAAAAGTGCGGCCCGCAATCTGAAACTCGCCGCCACTGCCGGTGATCGTGCCAATATCTTTGTAGCCAGGGATTGCCTCGGCAATCAGTTGCCGAATGTTCTCCGCATCCCGCAGATGTTGCCAGTCGATTCCGGAACCAGTGCCCAACACGCTATCGGCCAGGTGGGCGATGATCGCAATCTCGCTGCGGGGCCCCACGTGCCGCGGCGGACCCCCGTCACTGAGACGCACAAAATTG
>Ga0209986_10000721_pt1 | contig 32682 bp, 39 predicted proteins | sample BlataG_FD_183168 | JGI IMG/M metagenome (GOLD analysis project Ga0209986, IMG submission 183168) | Deep subsurface microbial communities from Black Sea to uncover new lineages of life (NeLLi) - Black_00105 metaG (SPAdes) (version 2) | ecosystem: Environmental > Aquatic > Marine > Oceanic >...
TTTTTCGGATTTGAGCCCAATGTTAATCTACGCGAGAAGCTATCACGGTGCCACGGCTTAGAAAAATACAAGAATCTCTGGAAAGAAGAACTAACACGTAAAGATCCAACTATTCCTCCACTTACCAAGATAGTAGAAAATTGGGCTGAGTTCACTGATGCTTTTAATCTACGGCATATACTTATTCACGGACGGGGGACCTGCTCAAGGAATATGGCAGAAAAGCCTGTCTCGAAGAAATGCTTTTGGCAACTGATGCCCTGTATGATTTTGCGCGGTCTCGTGGAAAAAACCTTAATGACCGCCTTCCTGTTCGCAGGAAAAAGCGAATTAGCAAAGACAAATAGGCCTGCGCTACTTCGCAATGGCCTGAGCTAAAATAAAAAAATATAAGGTAAAGCAACTACTAATCAAATACGTTTAGCTAAGACGAAAAAATGAGAGGAACAAATACAAAAGCCACTGCAGAACTAACGGCAACCGAAAAGAGAGTTTTGCTTGCTCTCGGAGAGGAGGGTGGCGAGTGGAACCAAAAAACGCTACCGGAAAAGACTGGTATAAACGAAGATGCGGTGATGCAAACTGCTTTTATGCTCGCCCAGAAGGGACTTTGTGAAATAAAAGAGGAGAAGAAGTTTTATTATCGCTTGACTGAGGAAGGGGAGGAATACGCAGGGAAAGGGCTGCCGGAGCGTAGAGCGCGGGATTTTTTGATGGACGAGAAAGAAGCCACTGTTGAAGAATTAAAAAATGCGTTTGGCGCGAGTGTAAATATTGCAGTAAATTGGCTATTGAAGAAGAACTGGGCGATGATTGAGAGAAGAGGAGTGGAAAGATTCTTAATTCCTGCATCAATAGTCCAGGACGAGTTGTCTTCAGGCGTTGATGAAGAGATACTAAAAATTGTTAATAAAGGAGAAACGGAGCGGGAAATATTGGTGTCGCAAGTCAAATTAAAAGAAGGCGAAATAAACGGCTTTTTGACTCAGTTGATTTCGAGGAATTTGTTGGAGACGTACTCAAGTGTAGAGAGAAAAATAATGCTTACAGAAGCGGGCAAAGAAGTTTTATCGCAAGGCATCTCGATTGAGGAGGAAATAGCGCAGCTAACGCCTGAACTTTTAAGAACGGGGTCGTGGAAGGGACGCAAATTCAAGCGATACGATGTGAATCTACCATCAAAAGAAACTTTCCCCGCGAAGATACATCCATATCAGCGGATTTTAGACCGGATGAGACGAATCTTTACGGAGATGGGGTTTACGGAAATAAAAGGAGAACTTGTCCAGAGTGCGTTTTGGAATTTCGATGCGTTGTTCGTGCCGCAGGACCATCCAGCACGAGATATGCAGGATACGTTCTATCTGGCAACGAGAAAGCCAATAGAAGCGAGCGAGGGATTGATAAAAAACGTTAAACAGATGCATGAGCACGGTGGCTCGTTAAATTCCACGGGATGGGGCGGTGAATGGAGGAAGGAGTTAGGAGAAGAGCTGCTGCTGAGGACGCATACTACCGCTATTACTTTGAGTTATCTGGCGTCGCATCCGGAGCCGCCGGTGAAGGTCTTTTGCATCGACCGCGTTTACCGTCGTGAAACAATTGACGCAACGCATATTCCCGAATTCGACCAGTTAGAAGGGATTGTCATGGACAGAAGCGTGACGTTCAGCAACTTGCTGGGTTTACTCGCAACGTTCTACAAGAAGATGGGGTTCCCTTCGATACGATTCCGTCCCGGTTATTTCCCTTATACAGAGCCATCAGTGGAAGTGGAGGTGTATATGCCGGAGAGAGGATGGTTAGAATTGGGTGGTGCAGGTGTGTTCAGGGAAGAGGTGACGAATCCAATAGGAGTGAAATACCCGGTTTTAGCTTGGGGACTTGGCATCGGGCGACTCGCTATGATTAGTTTGGGGTTGACGGACATAAGGGATTTGTATCAGTCGGATATGGACTGGCTAAGGAAGGCGAGAGTTTTTTGAAAATATACTGCCTCTCCATTAATTATTGGTCTACTGTATTTATACAAAGGTGCAAAAGGTCTAAAAAGGGTATATTCAACCGTTTCACTGTTCACTCAGCATCAGTTACAAAATCTTATCCTGAGCTAAAGTAAAAAATATACTGAAAAGTTTTTAAGCAAAAATATCATTTTGGATAAAGATGAAGATAAAGTGGAGAGAATCAAAGCGAAGAAGAAATGCCGGAAGGTGTAGTCCCGGAACTTTCAACTTTCGTTCTTTTACGGTTAGCTTGCTCGTATTGGCGAGCCATGTTCGGTTAAATATGGGAAGGTGAAAGGAAAATGGAAAAAGTAATCGAGAAAATAAAGCCGTATGGGGAGATAAGGATACCAAAAGGTTTTTTGGATATTCTGGGCGTGAAAACAGGCGAAAGTGTAGAACTGACCATTGCGGATAAAAAAGTGTTGATAGAACCGAGCAAAGACCCAATAAAAAGCTTGCGAGGGCTTGTCAAATTGGATAAGGAAACTTCAAAAAAAATTATAGAATCGCCGGAGTTTGAACCTTTATGAGACTGAGTGACATACCTCACGGGGATAGCGTTTTCATAGATGCGAATATTTTCCTCTCCGAGATTCTGGAAGGAGTCGAATTTTCCAAGGAGTTCGGTTTATTATCTAACGATGCTCTACATTTGGCTGTTATGACGGGAAACAATTTGGTGAATCTCGCCTCGAATGACCCTGACTTTGAGGGGGTTGATTGGATAAATTTATGCAAACCGTAACTAATTGTATTTGTTTACCGAGATCACGGAGAGCGCTGAGATGAGAGAACTGGATTTTTCTTACTCTCCGCGTTCTCTGCGGACTCAGCGGTAAACAAGTAATTTCTTTTTTTAAAAAAGGGAGAGAGAAAGAGCGAGCGGATTTATATTCTTCTACCCTACCACCTTACCTGCAGCAGGGGCAACTGCCACCAGAAGCGCCGATACTGCATGTCATACGGTTTCCGTCGTATAAGTTTGACCAGCACTCCTGACAAACCATAATGCGCCCAAGCTCCTTGTGGTCCGCTTCCAATCTACTCCCTTCTTTTCCGCAGAGTTCGCATTTTCCCATCTTATTCACCTCCGTTTCTACTTAACTCATTTCCTTCCCTTCTTTCCACAAATGCTCTCACATTTTCGACTATTTGCTCAAACGATTCTCTCACTTTCGATTCCTTTTGCATGACAAATGGCGTTCCGCTATCCGCCGCTTCTACCATCTCCGGATCTAACGGCACTCTTCCGAGGAAAGGCACGCCCAATTCTATCGCCGCTTTCTCACCGCCGCCGTACTTGAATATGTTTGTCTCTTTCCCGCAATGAGCGCACACAAATCCACTCATGTTCTCTATTATCCCGATGACCGGCACTTTCAGCACCCTTGAGAAGTTCACTGCCTTTCTCGAATCCAGTAATGCTAAATCCTGTGGCGTCGTAACGATTATCGCACCATCTACTTTTTTCATCAACTGCACAACACTTAGCGGCTCGTCTCCCGTCCCTGGCGGGAGGTCAACAACCATATAGTCCAGCTCGCCCCACTCTACGTCTGAAATGAATTGTCTTATCGCATTCATCTTCATCGGTCCTCGCCAGATAACCGAAGAGTCCCTGTTCGGAAGCAAAAAACCGATGGAAATCACTTTCAGCCTTGGCGTGACTAAAACAGGAAATATTCCCCCTTCTTTTACCTCCGGTCGTTTGTCCTCTATCCCCAATATCATCGGCACGTTCGGTCCGTGTATATCGGCATCCATCAACCCCACGTCCAAACCGCTCATACCGAGCGCAATAGCAAGATTCGCGGCTACCGTTGTTTTCCCCACGCCGCCTTTTCCACTCATCACCATTATTCTGTGCTTTACCTTTGCCATCCTCGTTTCTACTGTCTCTTCTTCCTCTTTTCCTGCATTCATATTCTATTTATCACTCCTAACCCGGTCTTAAACCATAAACTAAACTAAGACGAAACCAAAGGACCTCTTCCACGTCCATGCCTTCCCCCCTTACACCCGGGTGGCATTTCCGGTGAATGCATAGGTGACTCGTCTTTAGCCTTCACTATTACATAGTTACCGCCTTCTATCCTTATAGCTTTTCCTTCCACAAGAGCTTCCGCTATTTTCCGATGCGCTTCGCTTATTATTCGATGGAAAGTAGGTTGCGAAACGCCCATCCTTTTCGCTGCTTCTTCCTGGCTCATCCGCAGATAGTCTTTCAGCCTTACGCTTTCCAATTCCTCTACTTTCAATATTCTTTCAACCACGTCCGAGTTAGACGTTCTCTCTTTTCGCCGAAGCTCGAAGCCCGGCTCGAAGTAAAGGAAATTTGGTTGAACGCCTACGCACCTGCACCGTCTTCGCCCTGGCATTTTAGTATGAATATATATTCGTAATAAACTTTAAACTTTTCGGAATGACTATAATTCCACGCCCTTTAACCTCTCCACTATCTCTTTAATAACCTCTTTTAAATTCTCCTTATTATCGTAATCGTCCAATAAATTCGCTTTTCCCTCGCCTTTCTTCTTCTTTTTATCTTCAACCACCGAAATAAGGTTCTTCATCGCTCTTTCTATATCATCCACGATGCTCACCGTCGCGTGCTTAGACGTTCTCGATAAAGGATTCAAATCAATTGTTATCACCTTCTTCCCCATTTTTACGAGTGCTTCACATCTATCTCCATCTTCTAAAGGTGCAAGAACCACGTCAGCACTGTAAATCCCTTCGCGGTCCACCTTCGCACGTGCATGCTCTATCCCCGGTATTCTCGCATCCGCTTTATCACCAAGCACTTTCTCCGCGCCCTGCTTCTCTAACAACGCTTTTATTCGCCTCGCCCGCTCTTCCGTCCTGTAAAAGACGTTCACCTCTAAAGGTGCGTTTATCAATTCGCTCAACTCTATTACCTCTTTTACCGCTAACGCTGCAACGTTTCCATTCACGGAAATCACCGGCTTCTTCGCAGTGAGTAACAAAACAGCAGCAGCTTCCGTCGCTCTTCTCGCAGCCTTTAAAGTCCTTTCACCAATCAAATAATCAAAAGCTTCGCCCCTCCCATGCGCTATCAACCCTTGTTTGCTTGTTATCCCGGCTTCCATGCCCGCTACGAGCTTTTCACGTTTTTTTAACGACTCGTATCTGGGATGTGTCTTTGGAATTCTAAACATGAATAAACCTCTCTTTAAAAATAAAACTTTTTTAAATAAATTATAGACACAGATTAACACAGATTAACACAGATGAAAAGATTAATGCTGTTAAAAATAGCTTGGCTACCAAAAGAAAAAATCAGTGTAAATCCGCGTCTTAAATAGAGGAAAGTTATACTTTATGTACAACTAAAAAGTTTTTTGTGAAGCAAAAAGTTTATGAGGAGCATATTCGTTTTAGAGGAGCTGACGATAGGTAAAATCGCCGCTGGTGAGGTCGTTGACAGACCTGCATCGGTGGTTAAGGAGTTGATAGAGAATTCCATAGACGCAGGGAGCAGACACGTGGTTGTGGAAGTGGGTGATGGCGGAAGGGATTATATCAGGGTAACGGACGATGGACGTGGAATAAGCGAGGAAGACGTAAAAGTTGCGTTTGAGAAGCATGCAACGAGTAAAATAACGAGCATGGAAGATTTTGCAGCTTTACAAACGCTTGGATTCCGTGGTGAGGCATTGCCAAGCATAGCAGCAGTGTCGAGGATAGGGCTAAGCACAAGGCACGGGAGCGAAGATTTCGGCACTTATCTAAGCGTAGAGGGCGGTGTAATAAAAGAAAGAAAGCGGATAACCAGAGCGGGTGGCACCACCATAGAAGTCAAAAGCTTGTTTTACAACCTCCCTGCAAGAATCGGCACCATAAAATCGCAATCCACCGAACTGAGGCATATAATGGGTGTATTCATAAATTATGCCGTTATCTATCCGGAGATAAAATTTGAACTCTTTCATGACGAAAAGCCCATAATAAGTACTTTAGGCAATGGAAAAATGTTAGATGCCGTCGTTAATGCTTATGGGAGTAGCGTTGCTAAAGAGCTCATCGAACTGAAGGAGCCGGATTCACCTGCTTCTTCTCCTCTTATTGACGTCCGTGTATGCGGCTATATCTCCAGACCCGCGGCTGCTTACGGCACAAAAAAGCACCTATTCACGTATGTAAACCGGCGGTTTGTAAGGAACGAGCTCATGGACAGGGCGATAAAGAGAGGTTATATGTCTTTGTTACCAAAGCACGCATATCCTTTCGCCGTCGTTTCTCTACACATCGAGCCAGACGAAATAAATGTGAATATACATCCGAAGAAGCATGAAATAAGTTTTTACCACCGGGATGAAGTTTTTCACGCCATAGTCGAGTCGGTTTCCACGACGTTACGACATGCGGATTTGATTCCCGAGGTCGTTGAGAAAGAAAAAGGCACGGAAGCATGGGTGGGGGTTAATGCCGGAGTTGAAGCCGTTGATTTCTTTGGACTCACAAGCGAGGAGAAAAAGGCACCGATAACGGCAGTACAAACTTTCTTTCACGCAGATATGGATTTAGCGGTGACCGGCGAAAAGGGAGAGGGTGGTGGTTTAGACATACGGGCAGCCCCTTTATATCAGGTCCTCGATAGCTATATCATAGCACAGAGTGAAGCGGACGACGTAATCATGATAGACCAGCATGCCGCGGCTGAACGAATAAACTTCGAGAAGTTAATCGAGAAATATGGGCGGCGAATAGACAAGCAAGCACTTTTAAGACCCTACGTGCCGGAACTCAGCCCGCATCAACTCTATTTGCTCCGTGAAAATGAGGATGCACTTAGAGATATGGGATTTGATATAGAGCGATTTGGCGAGGACGGTTATATTATACGGGCGATACCAGTAGTTTTTCACGGTATGATGGGCGAAGAGGAGGTGATAGAGGTGATAGAGCGTTTGGTAGAGGAAAGCGGAAAAAAAGAGGAGCGGATAAAGGTTTTGTTCAGCACCGCAGCTTGCAAAGCGAGTATAAAGGCTGGAGAGAAGATTTCTTATGAAGGTATGCGGGATATAGTGGATGGATTGAGGAACGTGAAGATACCTTATACATGCCCGCATGGAAGACCTACAATGATTCGGTTGAGCAAGAAAGAAATAGAGAAGAGGTTTAAGAGAAGGTAGTAAAAAATAGGTAATTGCTAAATATCTTGTGGTATAAAATTTATAGTTATTAAAGGTGGTGCGGGATGAAAAGAAAAAAACTGGAAGATATAAAGCCTATTTTAGAAGACGTAAAAAAGAGCCTTAAAAAAATCTATGGAAAACAACTAAAAGGCATTATCCTGTTTGGCTCGTATGCAAGGGGAGATTCCACAGAAGGGTCTGATATTGATATTATTGTCCTCTTAGAGTGTATGGAAGATCCTGTCGCGGAGAAAGAAAAATTTTTCGATGCCATCTGGCAATTGGACTTGAAATACGATACGGTGATTTCTGTCCTTCCTTTTGATGAGAATCAGTTCAAAACGAGGCGAATGCCTGTTATCCTGAATGCAAAAAAGGAGGGGATTCCTATATGAAAATAGATGTAGATATTTCAGACCTTCTAAAGAAAAGAGTTTATTAAAGCAGGCGTTTTTCCCCAAATATCACATCGCTACCTCGCAGATGCTTTTGACCTTAGGCAATTGGGTGATTACGGTTCTTCCGGTTCTATAAGTAAAGATAAAGCACAAGAACTGATCGACCATGCAAAAGAATTCATAGAAATTGCTGAGAGATTTTTGAGGAATGATGGATATGCGCCTTGGTAGCATGTTGCAATAAATGCTAAACATTCCTTATCCTACACTCTAAGCACGAAACTCCTCGTAGGCTCGATTTCCTCGGTTTCCTGATTCACCTTTAAACCCAAAGTTTCCAGCGTCATCTCAGCGCTCTCCGCGATTTCGGCGGTAAACAAATACAAATTATTAAACAATTACTACAACCGTTAGTGGCTCGCTCGCTCGCTCGCTCACACAAAAGGAGTGAACTTAAGCTGGTGGTCCTCTTCTTTCTTTTCCCCCGCGCCCTCGCGTGAAGGCAGGGGTGAGATATTATAGAGGGCTGTGTGAGGCTTAATGCCGTAGATATTAAGCGTGCCGTTGATGGGGATAAAGCGGAGGTGAACGTCAGCCATCTCACATAACTCGTTCTTTAACTTCGCAGAAGGTTTCAACACACCTATTAAAACATCCTTTGTCGTTCTCACCCACGATACCATCTCCGAAAGCGTTCCCCTTATGTCATCCTCAGAGTAAGCATTCAGCCTTGTTAAGCCAAGAACGTGCAATACTGGTTTTTTCTGCCCCTTATATGCCTCAAGATGCTTCGTTAAGTATTCTTTTAGTGACTCCGTTTCACCTTTAAGGTGGATTAAACCTGTGTCTTTACTTTCAGAAATAGTGGGCATCCACAAGTTTTTATCGAGCACGTCCTCGCTGACATAATCCCCCAAAAGCTTCTTCACCGAAGAAGAATAAGAGCCATCCTCTGGCAGGTATATAACGCCACGGTCATTTAGCAAGAACTCGGCAATTGTGTGGAATAAAACGGACCTATAACTCCAACTTATGCTATCATCGGCTATTTCTAACAGGACAAAGCCCCCCTCCGGATAGCCGCCAATTATCCTATCCAGGTCCTCCATCCCCGTGGAATAATACCCGGGGGGAAGTTCTTCTTTCTTGATTACCCTATGCCTACCGCTGCCCAATCCAGACCCGGGAGTTACAAAATGAGTGAACTTCCCGCCTTCTAAGGTGTAGGGATAGTTACTACGGGGAACCTGGAAGCCCCTCATTTTATCTATAAACACCTTCCTTACGACTCTATCATCTATCTGCTCCTTTTCCAATCTTAAAATACCGTCAACGAGATAATCCAGCCTTTCCTCGCCTGTATATTCACTTATTAAAATCAAATGCGTTTTCGTTTTTCTTGAGATGTCCAGCATCGAGGTTTCAAGCTTTTCCAGGTCCTGGTTTTTTTTGCCTACCTGAAAAGAGACCGCATCCCAGCTATCTATTATCAGAATCGTAACGTCCTCTTCGGCAACAACGGAGTAAACGGACCGCAAGAAACTCGTGAGGTCTTCGTATACTACCTGCGACTCCGCTTCCGAAAATTCCGACTGCGTGGCATCAATAACGTTTTTCACCGGCACTCGACTTTCCAAATCCGGAAACTGGTTATACAGTGCAGTAGGGTCGATACGAGTTGAGATATAGGCGCCTTTCGCTTCTCCCTGGCATAATCTTTCGAGAAGCGTCATCGCATACGTGGTCTTTCCAGTCCCCGGAGCTCCTTTAAGCAAAACGGTATAGCCCACCATCAACTTAAGTGCGCTTTCTACTTCGTCCATTTTAGATTGTTTTACCTCTCCTAAACTTGATTTCGTTTTACATAGTATATAAATATTTGGAACAGTTTAAAAAAAATTTAAACATAAAAAGTGGTTTTGCAGTTTGGGACTCAAACCTCACCGGTTCTTGAAGTCGCTCTCGCCGCCGACCTCGACGACCCTGCCCTCTTTGCTATTATCTCCTCTATGCTTCTCCGCTCTTTTACACTCTGCACCGTAGCGATGAAATTGAATAGCGTCTCGGTATAGGGGCTCTTCTCATTTATTCTTATCACCCGCGATTTCCCGATGTCCAGCTCGGTCAGTATGTCTGCGGCTACGAGGTCAGAAACGGCTTTCCGGACGGTAACGTGACTTTTATCGAGTGTGGTTGCAAGTTTAGTGATATTAGTGAAGTACCCCGGGGTGCCGTAGAACAGGAGTATTATCTCGAGATGTGTGCTATTACCAAATATCTTCTCCAATATTTTCATGGTATTTGTTTAGTTTAGCTTACCTTAGATATATAAATACTCTTATATATAAATATACTATAAAAAAGAGAAAATAAATTATTGACACAGATTAACGCAGATTAACACAGATGATAAAACTCAACAATGTTAGACTAAAATAAATCCGCGTAAATCCGTGTTAATCTGCGTCTCAAATTTTAGAGAAGGAAGTTATACTTTATGTACAATGAAAAATCGTAGTTACTAAGTTAAGTAAAAAGAAATGTTGTTTTTGCATCCCGCACTTTTCATTGTCGCCGTCAGGAGATATGCCTACCTGTTTTTGAACCTGCTCGCTCTGTTCTCTGTTCTATTATATCTCCTATACTCTTACCCTCATTTATACCGTGCATGGAATTAATGAATTTGAAAAGAGCCTCTGTGTAAGGGTTTTCCTCATTTATCTTTATCACCCTTGACTTCCCTATATCCATTTCGCTTAATATCCCGGCCTCTAAGAGGTCAGAAACGACTTTTCTGATGGTAACGTGGCTCTTGTCCAGCATCTTTGCAAGCCCGGTGATATTATTGAAGTATCCGCCGTTGCCGTAGTACAGGAGTATTACCTTGATGTGCGTATTATTTCCGAATATCTTCTTTAATATTTCCATTGTTAGTTATGTTATTGATACACCTTATATACTTTTCGATGTAATGGAAAAAAATTTACAATGAGCTTAAGAATATTAACAATTGTGCGCTAAAAAAGTTAATTTGTTTTAACTTTATTTATCTAATAACTCGACTGACTCTATGGGAACAAACGGCACTGTCTAAAAATCTAGTGATTTATCACCGCGGAGAGCGCCGAGTACGCAGAGTTTTAAGACTGTTTCAATCATTGCTTAGGTTTCTGATGCCTTTGCGTTCTCCGTGTACTCTGCGGTTAATCTGACAATGTCAAGTTCTATATCAACGATATCAGAGAACTCGATTTCAGCAATATCCGATGGTCTTACATTCACTGAACCACCTCTAATGCCTTTTTTATCGCCTCCTTTTCTGCTTCAAGGTGATCTAACCTAAAGAACTCTTCCCATGTCCCTTCTTCTTCTATTTCTCCCTTTTTATATCGGTCTTCAAATTCTTCTATTGACGATATTCCATATTTTTTTGCAATGTTGAATATTTCCGATTCGCAATGTACCAGTCTAACATGCAGATACGTTTTTACTGATTCTTTCTCCAGATGCTCCTGGCTTATATTCAACATTGAAGATATTTTTGGTATTGTGCTCATATTCTCCTCCTTATGCCTTTAATGCACCCTTTTTATAATCTTTTTCGCTTACATTTTCACATCTCTTTTATTATGTCTTTTCCCTCTTAATATTTTATCGTATATGCATCGCTGTCTCGTCTTCAGTTCCTTTTGCTTTTTCCATTCCATTCCCCCTTACCTTTGCTGCCACCGTTTCGAGAAAGTTTTTCTCAATAAGGCTAATCGCCTCTTTGCTCAGTTTTTCTTCTCCCCCTCCTTTTACATAATTAATTTTTCAATCTGTGTTAATCTGTGTTAATCTGCGTCTAAATTTGGTTTTTTATGAAAATCCGTGTAATCCGGTGGTTATAAACGGGGATAACCAAATACGTTCATGATTTTGAGTTATTATTTAAAATTTGTTTCAATCATTTGCTAAATTTGTTTCCACTATTTGCTAAAATGATTGCAGCTATCGTGACCTTTAAATACCAGCATTTTTAAAGTTCCTAATCAGGAGGTGAAAACGAAAAAAATGAAAACAAGAAAATCGCTGAGAAAAGACAAAAGGGGATTCACGGGTTTGGAAGCTGCAATCGTGCTGACCGCGTTCGTCGTGGTTGCCGCGGTTTTCAGTTACGTCGTGCTGAACGCAGGGTTCTTCACCACTCAGAAGGCAAAGCAAGTCGTGCATAGCGGTGTGGAGCAGGCTACTTCTGCCGCAGAATTGGCTGGCAGTGTGATTGGCTATTCGATGACCCAGAGTGGCGACTGTTTAACCGAGACAACTTCCGGAAGCTATGTAAATGCGACCAGATTCTACCTACAACTGACTGCCGGGCAGACTCCGCTGGGTATGGACGGTATGTCAATCTCGTACACTGATGCGGATTCACACGTGGGCAACGTTAGCTACAATTCGAGTGGTGGAAGCGTTGAGATAAATGCCTCTTCGAACTTAGGTTTGAAACCGGGTGAGTGGAATTTCACTATAATTGGAACATCTGGTTTCGGAGACAGTGATGACATGTTAGAACTCGGTGAATTAGCACAAGTAACAGTTGCTCTTCCTGAACCGGGCGTTGCCGCAGACGGGTGGTTCGTCATAGAAGTGAAGCCAGCAAAAGGTGCTACTCTCGCGATAGATAGAGATGCACCAGGAGCAATAGATGCAGTCATGGACTTGCTATAGGAGAAGAAAAAAATGAAGAGAAAAAGAAGTATACGAAATGATAAGAAAGCGTTTACAGGGCTGGAAGCTGCTATCGTGCTGACCGCGTTCGTTGTCGTTGCGGCGGTGTTCTCATACGTGGTGCTGAATGCAGGTTTCTTTACCACACAGAAATCTAAGGAAGTCGTGCATTCCGGCGTCGAGCAGGCTACTTCTTCCGCTGAAATTGTTGGTGGCGTTGTCGGGCATGGGTGGAACTATAGCTATGTTAATGCATCGACTGGAAAATGGGACACTTCTGGTTCTGGTAATTTGTCGTACTACGCCTGGGGCAATACGAGCGATGACAAATATATAGGTAATACTACATACTTGACGGTCGCGGAGTTCTACTTGCAGCTAACTGCCGGAGGGGAGCCTCTATCTCTGAACCCAAACAAATTGACAATCGGGTATACTGATAAAGACATCCACGATGGGAATCTCACATACACCAACAGAGAGAACGCATCGTCAGGAAACATGTCAATGGGCTGTTGGAACTACTCCATCGTCAGAGGTGATGACGACGCCCTGTTAGAGAAAGGCGAGCAGGCAAAGATAATCGTTTCTTTCCCTGAGTACGGTGTTACAACAAACAGAGAGTTTACAATTGAGTTCAAACCAGCAACCGGCGCTACACTTGGAGTTACAAGAACTGCACCAGTATCCATCCACGAAACAGATATACTGTATTAGGAGAAGAGAAAAATGATAGAAAAAAGAAAATTTAGAACTGACGAAAAGGGATTCACGGGTTTGGAAGCTGCAATCGTGCTTACGGCATTCGTTGTCGTCGCCGCAGTGTTCTCATACGTGGTCCTGAACGCAGGATTCTTCACTACACAGAAAACCCAGGAAGTAATTCACACCGGGGTAGGGCAGGCGACTTCTTCCGTCCAGCTCTCAGGCGATGTTATCGGACGTGGAAATACTACCTCGGGTAATTATACCAACATAACTCTGACATTATCGCTCACAGCGGGAAAAAGTCCGGTAGACCTGAAGACAAATAGAACAATTGTCTCATATAGCGATCCAAACCAGTATGTAGGTAATACGAGTGTGACGCTTAGCTGGGTTGGTGAACAGTTAACGGCGGATACTGTTCTGGAGGCTGGAGAGAAGGCAGAGCTTACCATTAACCTCACTGTGGATACAGGTGATGATACGGGAACGAAATTAAAAACCGCGCTAAAGAAGAACACGAAATTCACACTTGAAGTGAAGCCGCCAGAAGGTGCAACACTTGCCGTAGAAAGGGTTACTCCGGGTGCTGTCGATGCCGTGATGAACTTGCACTAACTAAAACGCAAACCAAACAAAAAATAGAGGGTTTTTTGTTTTTTTACCCTCACCCCTTTTTTATTTTTTCAACGTACGCAACGTGGTGTTGATTAGGAAAGAAAGTGTAAAATGGAACTGATAGAGCGTATAAACGCACTGGAAGGCGAAGTGAAACTGGTGAAGAGCGAGATAAAGAAAGTGCTCGTTGACTTACGAGAGACGATGAACAGCGCCGAAAACCCGTTTGCTTATCTCGAACAATTCCGGAGAGGACTTGGTGGCGTTGACGAAGAGCGACTGGGAACTATGGAAACGGCTCTGGAACAATTAAAGAAAAAGGGTGGCGGTAATGAGGTAGAAAAAGAGCGAATAAAGAATTTGGAAGAGGCTCTGGAACATTTAAAGGAAATGGGTGGAGGTGATGGAATAGAAGAAGAGCGAATAAAAAATATGGAGGAAGCTATGGAACAATTAAAGGAAATGGGAATAGATGGAGAGAAGCTAAAAAAATTGGAGGATAGCGTGCAGGAATTAAAGGAACTGGGAAGTGTAGAGGTAGAGAAGCTGCAAAATTTGGAAGGTGCCATTGAGAAGTTGGCAGAAATAGAAACACAATTGCAGCCAGGAAAACCGCTAAAGCACAATCCGACGGCAGCATTGGAATCAGAATCAGAGCTGAGAGGAATGGGAATGGGAGTCGGAGCCGGAATCGAAAATGAAATAGTTGACACGGTTACGCTTGCACAACTTATACAATGGGCGGACACCGCAGTCAATCTCATCGGAATGGCGAAGTTAAATCAAATAGTGGAATTGTATGAACTTACCGGTCGTGTATCACGCGAGATGAAAGATACAATTTTACAAGTCGCGGAACTCCCGGACGCCGTTCTGAACCCGGAGAAAGGGCACGTAGAAACGAAGCACTGCATTACCGCGCTGTGCGAATTAGACAGGATTCTCAACGGTGAGCACCAGGAACTGTTTGCGCTTCTTAAGGAACTGTGCAACAGCCACAGCCCTTTACCTTTAAATTTAAAAAATCCAGACGGTAAGCACGCGTCAATCCCGAGTAAACCCCAATTTTCAGGTCCCAATCCCAAGACCGAGAAAGGAAAGGGAAGAAAAAATAAAAAATGAGTGAAGCAGCGATTACCACTGCGATAATAACTATTGCTTGCGTGATATGCGCAGGCATGCTCGTTAGTGCAATCTATCCCGCTATGAATCGTGCTACTTCGTCCGTCGTCACAACCAGTGAAAAACTCGGCGACCGGATTGAAACTTCCATTGATATTATCGCAGAAGCGAACCAATCTTCGTATGAATACGTTTGGGTGAAAAATACGGGGTCCTCGGAAATACCACAGATAGAAAGCTCTGACGTATTCTTCGGTGAAATAAACGAGTTTCAACGCATTCCGTTCAATTCCAGCCTTTTAGTCACGCCAAGCTGGAGTTATTCTATTGAAAATGACGATGGTGACGGAAGATGGGACATTGGAGAAACGCTAAACATAACTATAAACTCTTCCAGTGTAATCACCGCAGGCGACTATTACGTTAAAATTATCGTGTATAACGGAATATCAGATGAAGATAAGTTCTCAATCTAAAATAAAAAGAGAAAAATAAATTATTGACACAGATTAACGCAGATTAACACAGATGATAAAAATCAACAATGTTAAACTAAAATAAATCCGCGTAAATCCGTGTTAATCCGCGTCTTAAATTTTAGAGAAGGAAGTTATACTTTATGTACAAGAAAAAATATAAAATCCGTGTAATCTGTGTAATCTGTGGTTATAAATCAGGGGAAGAAAAATGGGATTCGGAACTATATTCGCTACTATCGCGATGGTCGTAATAATTAGTACCTCTTCTTACCTGTTCCTAACCGGCGCTCTGTTTACCATGGATACGTTATCCAACTCGCTCAAGAAAATCAATGAAATAGATAATGCGAAGCTTAAAACGGAAATAGAAATAGGAACTGTTTCTGTAACATCCTCAAACCCTGGCTCAGGAAGCAATATAAATGTTTCTATCAACAACACCGGCGCAACGAAAATATTGGCTTCCGAGTTCGAGCATATTGACGTCTTCGTCTATTATCATAACTACTCTGTCGCAGCAGCAGAGAATATCACCATACACAGATGGATACCTTACAATGATACTACTCATAGCGCATTGCAGGATAACGAATGGACGGTTGTGAACGTCACGCGGGATTTAATAAATCCCGGAATATTTGACCCTGATGAGGAGATGAATATCGTGGTTCGCGTTTACCCTGCGATAAACGGCACCAGCCCGAACGGGAACTGGACAAAAATAGTTATGCCAAATGGCGTTTCTGATTGCAAATATTTCTAGTGAATTATAGACACAGATTAACGCAGATTGACACAGATTTAAAAAGCAGTCGTTTTTTCAAGATTGGTTAAAATAAATACAAGGAAGAGCATGCATGCGTTGAAATTATATTTGCTGTGGATGGATTTTAAATAATGATGAAACATCACCAAAAAACTAACCATGTTAAACTAAAAAGAAATAAATCTGTGTAAATCAGTGTCTTTAAAGCACAGATGAAAAGTTACAAACATAGGGAGATAACAGAGAAGATAATTGGAGCAGCCCAGAGAGTACACAATACGCTTGGTTATGGTTTTTTAGAGAAAGTGTATCAAAATTCGCTTGCTGTTGAACTTCGAACGCTTGGATTTAATGTGGAAGTGGAACAGCCTATCGCAGTTCATTATCGGGGTGAAATCGTTGGCAATTATGTTGCTGATATTATAGTAGATGCAAAAGTCATTCTCGAAATCAAAGCCGTAAAAGAGTTGTCCGAAATTCATGAGGTTCAGCTTGTTAACTATCTTAAAGCAACCAGTATTGAGGTCGGTCTTCTAATTAACTTTGGTCGGTCTGTAACTGTGAAACGCCGTGTGATGGACAAGAAATAAATCGGTGCTTGGTAATAGAATTATAGACGCAGATTAACGCAGATGAACACAGATTAAAAAATTAACATTGCTAAATAGGCTATAACAAAAAATCCGTGAAATCCGTGTGAATCAGTGTCTTTTAAAAAACCAATTAAATTATATAGACACTGATTAACACTGATTAACACAGACGAAAAAAAAATTCAACAGTGTTTAAGTGCTATAACAAAGAAGAAAAAATCCGTGAAATCCGTGTGAATCTGTGTCTTTTAAAAAACCGTAATCTTTTTTTCTCGTTGCTTTCGTACTTCATCACCAAAATGCGCCGGCCGGGATTTGGACCCGGGTTAGAGGCTTTTTGCCCTCCCCCTTTTTATTATAAAAGTTCTTTCTTTCGTCAACGTTTCTTTCTTTTGAAGAAAGAAAGGTTAGTTGGTTGGCAAGCCTCTGTGATACCAAGCTACACTACCGGCGCAATGCAATGTTTTTTATTATTCTCTCCTGTTTGTTATATATACTATATTATCTAATAATTTACTTGAATAGCTTATCTTGACTTTGTCACATATTAAATTTACCGCAGAGAACGCGGAATTAGAGGTTTAGTTTATTAGCGGTTCAGCTCGTTAGCTAAACCTCCAAACCCCTAATCCTCTAAATATATCCTCTGCGTTCTCCGTGAACTCCGCGGTTAATCTGACAATGTCAAGTTATATAAGTAAATTAAAAAGACTTGTTTGTGTTGTTAATGTATGGATTAGAGGAAGAACGAAATGATTTTAAAATCCGCCCTCCCGTTTATTGCAATACTTCTGTTCCTTCTGGCGCTGTTATTACGTAGAAGAGCGGTGGGTGCTTCAGGCTGGGTATTTATCGCCGGATACTGCTATTTCGAAGCTTTCGACTATTTCGCTCAAGAGGAATACTTTGATGCTTCCTTAGCTCTCGTATTTCTTACCTTTTCGCTCCTTTTGGCTTTTCTTTTGATAAGACCGGGTGAAAACGAGGATTTGTTTTTCACGATAACAAAAGTTGCACTCATAACCGCTGTCTTTTACTTCCCTTTCTCTGAAATCACCTTTCTCGGCGATTCACTCATTTTCATCACCGCTAAAATAACGACCATGGTGCTAAATCTTTTCAACGTTGGCGTTTATATGGTGCCTCTATCCAGCATTTACACGACCAGCAGTTCTTTTCATGACTCATACAATCCGATAGAGATAATCTTAGCTTGCACCGCGATACAGAGTATGGTTCTTTTCATCGGATTGATTTTTGGTGTAAATGCCGCAATGAGAAGAAAGTTAAAAGCTTTTCTCGTCTCTGTGCCCGTTATATATGGATTGAACATAATCAGAAACGTGTTTGTTGCGGCTGCGTATTTCGGGCAGTGGTTTGGCTTGCCACTCCAAAGTTTTGACTTCGCGCACAACGTAATAGCGAGGATAGGCATAATGATTTCGTTGATTGTCGTTGCTTATGCCGTGTTCGTGATACTTCCGGAGACACTGGACTTGGTGGAAGATTTTTTCCGGTTTTTTAAAAAGACTCTTTCAACACGCATCAGCGGATAATCCAGCTCCTCTTCGTATTTCACCCTCGCATGCACTTCCACAGCCCCGTATCTAACCACGACTTTTACGTCCAGCATTTCACCGTTTAACTCACAATACCTGAATTGATTTTCATTCTCGCACTTTCTTACCTTTTCTCTGTCTATTTTCACTTCCACGCTGCTCACCCACGGCTGGAGCGAGACACTTCTTTCTATCGCCGTCTCCAGCTCTTCCACTGTTTCCGTGCTCACCGGTGTGCCGGTAAACTGATGGTATAGCGCGCCTAATTTGATGCCTGCTTCGAATAATGCTCTGTCGCTATCCGAGATTTCCTCTTCTTCTGCCACTATTTATCCCCTCTTTATATATTAAAATACTTTGTTTACCGCAGAGCCCGTCTCTTTCTCTTTTTTCGTCATCTCCGCGCTCTCCGTGATCTCGGCGGTAAACAAATACAAATTTTATCTTTTATTCCTTCCTCCTCACTTCCGCATACTTCCCTATCTCTTCGACCAACGGATGCCCGCTCCAACTGCCGTCATAACGAAAAACGAATTTCGCCCGCCCCGCGTTCATCGCCAGCAACTTTAATACGTTTTGCAATGCCACCGTCTTAGCTTCGTTATCTATTTCCGCAGGTATTTCCGACTGCCCCACCGGATAACTCTCTCCCAGTTCAACCGGGTAAGGTCCAAATGGCGGTTTCACAAGATATAAATGGTCAAACTTTTCGCTTTCCGTACCGCCTTTCTCTTTAAGGTCCGTTGTTATCAATACGTTCCCCGATAACCTGAACCTGTTCAGCCTGTACGAGTATCTCAATACCTCCGGTCTATGTGCAGAGCACTCGCCGAGATAAAAGAAAGGACGTTTCGTGGCGGGGTCGTATTTTTCAATCAGCGCCGAATATTTCGTTATGTGCTTCAATGCGTTCAGCAAAACGGGATACGCCCTGCACCGCCTCTCGCATAGCTCCCACAGGCTTCCTTCCGCTATGCTCTGCTTTACCATTCGCATCTCCGCGAACGTTACCCACAAGTTATGCGATGCCAACAAATCCTCGCTCTCCTTTACCTCCTCTACGCTGTACGCGGAACACACAGGACAAGAACAGGGAAGAACCCGCAAATCTTTCACTTTTTTCGTCCCATCACTCGTCATATATCTCTTCCCTTTCGCATATAACGCGTATGCCGCGGAATCGAAGAGGTCGCAGCCCAGAGCAACGGCTAATGGGAAAAGCATGGGGTGTCCTGCACCGAAGAGATGAACGGGTGCGTTCAACGGTAAATTCATCTTCGACGCTACGATTATATCCGCCAGTTTATCGAATTTATAGGATTCCAGTAATGGCACCACGCCCCCTATGGCATACACGTCAAACCCAATTTCCGCAGCACGCTTTGCGCTCTCTCCCCGCAGGTCTAAAAAAGTGGAGCCTTGCACAACCCCCGCAAGCATTTTATTTTGAATTATACTTCTCGCTTCTCGCATCCTTTTCAATGTCACCTCTAAATCATTCTTTACTCTTTCTCGCTTCTCGTATGGCGCTGTTGGTATGTCCAGAGGCACACATACGTCAGAGTCTATAAGCTGCTGAAATTCCAGTATTTCGCTATTACTTACCTCTACGTCCTTATACTCGTAGAGTTGGTAAGACCCGGAATCTGTCATTATCGGCATTTCACAGTCCAAAAGCGAATGAATGCCTTTCTTAACGGCTTCTTCTCGCAAATCCTCCTTCCTGTATATTATATACGCATTTGTAATGAGCATCTCAGCGCCATACTTCTTCATTTCACCAGCCTCGATTGAGCAGAGATTTGGGTTTATTACCGGCATTATCGTCGGCGTCTCCACGTGTCCATGTGCCGTTCGAAGCTTCCCTATTCTTCCCATTAAGTCCTTATGCAGTATTTCAAACTCGTGCATATTTCAACCCGAAAAGAGATTGATTCCGGTGATTGATAATTGATTAACAAGCTTTATTTATCTTAAACAATTTCAAAACTCTCAGTGCAAAAACGCCTCCAGAGTCTTGCCCTTCTGCTTATCGGTTCTGCCTTTGTGCTCACAACTCCTTTTCTCGTCTATTATGTGTATTACGACATGACCACGTCGTTTAAGCGCATCTGCTATAAATCTGCGATGACACTGGGAGAACAGAAGTTCTGCGCACATGATTGCAACCCTGTTTGAAGATGCGAGGTTTTCAACGTAAAGCAAACCCTTCTCAAATTCTTCGGTCTCCATATACTTCTTGTAGCCTCCTTTCCGGTAACCGCCGAGCTCTGTAACGTGATGATATACGATACCGCTGCGATTCAAACTCGCTTCTAAATTCTCTTGCTTGAAGTGCTTGTGCTTGGACCTGGGGAATCGTCTTACATCTACGATTGCTTCTATCCGGTATGCCTCGAGCAAACTCAAGAACTCCTCTATGCTCCTGTTACTCGTCCCTATGGTGAACAATTTCAATTTTCACTTAACTGCAACACCCACGGCACGTTTTATCAGCCGTCCTATTTCGTCAATCTCTTTTACCATCGGTCCTTTCTTGTCCGGGACTTCAACGATAATGGGTATTACGCTGCGTTTCTTCGCGTTTATCTCCCTTATCTTATCTCTGTTCTTAGCTTCGGCTGCAAATCGCTCGTTTATTATTATGATGGCAACCTCCTCTTTTGCCAATTTATCTAACACACGGGCAACGTCTTCTCCCCCATCTGAATATTCATACACTTCTTTTACGCCCGCAAGCCTGAACCCCGCAGCAGTCACCGGGTCGCCAATTACCGCAATCATTTTTAAACCTTTTCTTAATATCTTTATAAAGAAAGCGATATAAAAAGAGTTTTCACTATATCTTCTCGTAAACTGGCGGAAAGCCGTGCCATTCGCTGCTCAAACGTATTATTCACCTCGACTTTACCTTCTTTTCCCTTTACTATAACGCCTCCTGCCGACTTTATCCGTTCACCTGATAGCGATAAACGAACATTCGCACCACTATCCCGGTTTATTTCATCGGATATTTTTTTTAGCATCTTCGGGTTCACAAAAGAAGCATCTTCCTCGCTAATTATCACTTCCAGTTCATCGCTTGCACTACTCCCGGGGATTATACTCATTGTCGCATCCTTTATCAAACCAGCCATGATACGGGAATACGAGTTACCTTTGAAACCTGCGGTTTTTACTTCTTTTAGTCGGTTCATTGCTTCCTCTAACGCTTTCGCTATCATCTCTTCCTCGGCAGCCCATCCAAGCTTTCTCGCATTTAATCGAGCGGCTCTAACTATTCGCTCCTTCTCCTCAACTCCTTTTCTCTCCTCAGCCTCAATAAACCGCTTCTTTTGAACTTCTATCTCTTCCCTCACTTCTTCTACCTTCTTCTTTGCGTTCTCTTCCGCTTCGCTCATTATTTTCTCGCATTCTACGTTTGCTTCGTCCTTTATCTTCCCCACTATCTCTTTCGCACCCAAACGAATCACCTCAAACCTTTCTTTATGTGGGGCTCCGCCCCACGACCCCGCAAGCCCTTGTAAAGGGCTTAAAAGAAAGCTTTACCAAAGAAAAAAGATTAAACAAGCCCTAAAATCTTTTCTAACGCCACGTTTACCGCGCTGTCGAGATTCGATTCCGCGTTTGCTTTCCGCTTCTCCGCTTCTGTCTCCGCATTTTTCATTATCTCTTCCTCTACCTCCGCACCTCCCTTTGCATATTTATCTAAAATCTGCACTGCTAAGCTCTTTTCATCCTCACGTGCCTGCTCCTTTAGCCGCGTTACTTCATCCGCCGCATCTTTGAGTATTTTCGCAGCGCTTTCCTTTCCCTTCTCTATTAACTTCCTGCCTTCCTCTTCCCTTTCTCTTATTAACTTAAGCGCTTCTACTGCCATTGTATTCCTCTATAATGGACTGTCTTTATTATGCTTTTATAAATTAGATGTGATTTTATTATTTTATTAATTAAGCGAAGTCCGGGATGAAAAAGCATGAAAGTCATATCCATAATAGGCGAGAAGAAGTCAGGGAAAACATCTCTTATCCAGTATTTGATTGCATATCTGAAGGAATACGGTAAAGTAGGATGCATAAAACACGCCCATGAGTTGGATCTGGATGCTTCAAAAGATACAGACCGTTTTTTTAACGCCGGAGCTGAAGTTGTCATAGGAGCTTCGGAGGAAAAGACGGTAAAAATTTGCGGTGGTAAAAATTTGAAGGAGTTGATAGAAGAAATAGCGGATTCAGGTGTTGATTTCGTGCTCGTTGAAGGCTTTAAGAGCAGTAACTTACCGAAGATAGCACTGAACGACTTCTCAGACGAAGAAGTCAATAACATAGTAAAGAGGATAGATTTTAGAGGCAAGATGAGTGAAGAAATGATAACGGAGATAGTTCAACTCATTCTTTCCCTGGAAGATTACAAAACCTTTCTTTCCCTATAAGTTTTTCTTTTAGCACAAACCTTTTCTTAGAAAGAAAAGCTTTACCAAAAGAATATACTCTTTCTTAGTACAGGTTCTTTCTTTAGAAAGAAAGTGTTTTCTAAAAAGAAAAAGTGTATGAAAGCGAAAATAAGCTTTTCCTCGGTAGATGCGACCAGCAACCCTACGGAATGGATGTATAGATTGGAAGATGCAGGTTTTCAGGGCTGGGAGATAGTGGGCGAAGGTATGCAGAAGGTGGAAGGGGAATTCAAAGCGCGGGTGAAGGAAATATACGAAACAACGAATCTCGTTCTTTCCTTACACGCACCTCTCTCTGATATTAACATAGCGAGCGTAAACGAGAGGATATGGGAAGAGAGCATAAGGCAGATAAAAGAGTGTATTGAGAATACATACGAGTTCATTGCAGATATATGCGTGGTGCATCCGGGCGTTTTCTCGCCATTGTCCATACAGATGCCGGAGAAGGCGATTCAGAAGGCGATTGAAGGTCTAACCACGCTTTCCGGATTCGCTGAGGAACGGGGATTACGAATGGCGGTAGAGAATCTTCCGTCTTCGAATATGCTGGTAGGACGGTATCCCGATGAACTCATTCAAATAGTGCGAGGTGTGAATATGGATAATCTGGGGTTATGCCTTGACGTGGCGCATGCGAATACGACAAAAACGCTGGATGAATTCTTGACTATTACGGCGAAGGCAGAGGATATGGAGATAATACATATACATACGAGCGATAACTTCGGAGCGGATGATTTGCATTTGCCATTGGGGAAAGGGAATCTGGATTGGAAGAAGGTGTTAAACGGGATTAATGATTATGAAGGGCTAATGGTAATGGAGTTATACACAATAGAGGGCGGGATAGAGAGTTTGGAGTTTATCCGAAAACGTTGTTTAAAATGAGCAAAAGAGGTAATGGGGATAAAGAAGTGTGGAGATTGAAGAAGGAATGGTTTTATATATCCCAATGTTCATAGCTAAAAGTGAAGTTGAAATGTTTCAATTGCAGGGAGGCATAAGCGAACTTAACTCCGGATATATTGCCGAAATGGATGTATATACGAATCTGAATTCGGATATAGTGAAGTTATATAGAATGGCGTCTTTAGATAAAGATATGGAGGTTATCAAATGGTTAGAAAAATCCTAAAAGATAAGCCTCTTGTAGAGGCAATATTTGAATTGCGATGGGAACTCCAGGAACCAACTTCTGGAATGAAGATAGACCCTCACTACAAGATACTGATTGGCAGAATATATGATAGGGTTAAGGAGGAATATCCTTTCCATGAACAATTACCCACCGCAACTATGCCGGATGAAATTGCGGGATATGTTGTTCAACACCGATTTAGGGAAAGCAAAGATGAATGGCCTCTTATTCAAATAGGACCTGGAATTATTACTTTAAATGATACTGATGGGTATATATGGGCGGATTTTGAGAAAAGAATATCTCATGTTCTGGATACTCTTTTTGATGCATATCCTGATGCAGAGAGCAATATGAAGGTTAGCGGATTGTTATTACGGTATATTGACGCTGTTGATTTTGATTATGAGAAAGATGATATCTTCGATTTTCTGAAAGAAAAAATGAAAATGAATATAGAGATACATAAAATGCTATTTGAGAAGACAGGAGTTAGTAAGTTACCTTTAGGCTTGGATTTACGATTTTCTTTCCCTTCCACAAAGCCTAAGGGAGCAATACACCTAAGATTTGCCCGAGGAAAAAGGAAAGATGCGGATGCTTTAATATGGGAGACGATGGTTCAGTCATTCGGAAATGATGCACCTAAGGTCAAGAAGGAAATCACCATCTGGGTAAAAAAGGCTCATGAACTTACAAATGATTGGTTTTTTAAGATGATAGAGGGAGAACTGTTAAGGAGGTTTTAATGATGTATCAACTTACAATGCAAGATGTTACATACCAAGGTTATTCAATTCAATACCCTCCCGCCGTAAGTTCAAGAGTAGTGGAGATGGATATAAGTGAAATAGTGGATAGCTTATTAGCTATTTGGATGAAACAGAAACGTTTAAAAGAGCCCTTTTTCTATCGAACCTTATTAGCTCTACTTGAAACTGATTCGTCTTCGGTCTGGCCACGTTTTGAAACAAAGAGTGAGACATCTTTGATAAAAGAAGCTGTTGAAGAAGCCATTCCGGAAGAAATATTAGAATTTAATATTGTTGTTCGGATGCCTCCAATAAAAGAATGGACTACACAAGTAAGAATAAAAAGTACAGAAAAAGCAACTCCGCATATCGTGGAACCGGGGGGAATTTAATGCCGGGAGAATATCCTTGGTATGACATCGTAAAGAGCGAGGAAGATATTATGCAAGGAGATTTTATCAAAGAATGTCCTGTGATAATTCCTCCCTCAGAGATATCCGATGAAGTTGAAGTTCGTATTATTAATTATGATGTGGTCATTATGAGTCAATCATGTGATCTTGTGCAAAGAAAACTCGATTTGGTTCTGGTTTGCCCGATTTGGCCCCTAAGAGAGTTTGAGGAAAGAAGTGACTTTTTCAAAAGTAGAAAAGGAAAAGAAGAATTAAGACAAGGAAACGTACCAGGATACCACTTATTAAATAAATGTGAGATAGACCGGTTTCAAACGGATTATTTAGCGGTTGATTTTCGTAGTGTTTATAGCGTGCCTTTCGATTTTGTTATAGATTTGGTTAAAAGAAGAGGTAAAAGATTACACTTATTATCGCCTTACAGAGAACATTTATCCCAAGCTTTCGCAAGATTCTTTATGAGGGTTGGCTTACCAGTCGATATACCGCCATTCAGGTAATAAGTAATGAAGGTCGCCCATTCATATAACAGAGCGTATCTGGCTTTGCTACGCTCCCGAATTCAACAGCTATTCTATTGGGTTTATTGTCCATATCCCTTAAGTATTAAGTAGTATAATTTCAATTTTAAAATATCACTCTCAGTGGAGAAGGCAATGGAAACGAAAGTGACATGGAATGAGTTGAAGTTTGGAGAAAGAACGTTCTTTCCCGTGGTGCGGAAATTGGGAGAGATGAAGGAAGTCGTATTTGACAAGCGTTTTTTAGCGAGTGCGAACGTGGATATGGAATTGTATTACATGTTCAGGGACGTATCGAAGGACGAGGAGGACGAGAAGAAGATAACGGCGAAAGGACGGAGATACGACATCACCATTATTCCCGCGAATAAGCTCGGCGTGGAATTCGTGAAAACCGCAGGGCACTATCATCCCTTACTGCCCGATTCTGACGTAACGTATCCGGAAATATACGAAGTATTGGAGGGCGAAGCGCATTACCTTTTACAGCGCCGTGAGGAGGCGGCGGCGGAGGGTGCGGAGAGAATAACTGACGTAGTGGTGGTAAAGGCGGAAAAGGGTGATAAGGTCATAATTCCGCACAATTATGGGCACGTTACGATAAACCCGTCTGAAACGACTTTAAAGATGGCAAACTGGGTTGCAAGCACGTTCTCCTCGATATACGAGCCGGTGAGAAGGAAAGGAGGCGCCGCTTATTTTGAACTGACGGATGGCGAGTTTATAAAGAACGATAATTATGAAGACACGCCGGATATTAGATTCTTGAAGCCTTCGGATATAGAAAAGGAAGTTGGGCTAAGACTGAGTAAAGAAGTGGAGATGTATGAACTGCTTAGAGAACCCGAAAAACTGGAGTTCCTTACGAATCCAAACCTTTAACATTTTATTGCGCATACTCACAAAAAATATTGTCAATAACTGCAAAAGAACTTAGATTGATAACAAGTTTTTTTATATGCTCCTCGAAATGCATTTAGTGGTGACAAAATGATAAATGAGTTTCTTACTTCTTTACCGCTGAGCCCGCAGAGAACACAGAGAGTTAGTCTTAATCAATCGAATCAAGGAACAAAAGAATTTGAGGATGAAATCACCGAGCGGAAGCGAGTGGAGGCGGAGTTGCGTGAGAGGGAAGAAAGGAAGGATTTGATGCTTAGAACAATGCCAAGCGCTTTGTTCACGGTCGATCTGAACCGGAGGATAACGTCCTGGAATAAAAAGGCAGAAGACATAACCGGACTCAAGGCAGAAGAAGTCATCGGACAAGACTGTATTACAGCGATGAACTGTGATGCGTGTAAAAAAGGATGTAATCTTTTCGATGATAGTATAGAGAAACCGATCTATGGAAAAGAATGCACCATGGAGATAAATGGTAAGCTTCTGACAATCTCAAAGAATGCAGATATATTTAGAGATTCGGAAGGGAATATACTTGGTGGTCTGGAAAGTTTCATTGACGTCACCGAGCAGAAGCGGGCAGAGGAAGAACTGAAGAAGAAAAACGAGGAGCTGGCAAGATTTAACAAACAGGCGGTGGACAGAGAGCTGAAAATGGTGGAATTGAAGAAGGAAATAAACGCCCTTCGTGAGGAATTGGGGAAGGAGCCCCGCTATAAGAACGCGATAAATTATAAGGAGAGTGAAAGCAAATGAGAATCCAGACACAGTTTCTTGTCGTCATTTTCTCACTTATTTTAATCGTTGGTATGAACGTCGTCATGGTTAGCGAAACCGTTTCAAAACATATCGTGAAACAGGAGATTTACAATCATTTGGAGGGCACTGCACAATCAAGAGCGAACCACGTCGAATCGTTTTTAGAATTAGAAAAAACAACGGTCCAGCAATTATCACAAAGCATAGTCATCCAAAGATTATTGCATACGGATAAAAACGATGAGGAATACGCTAAAATGTTTAATGACGTTACAAAGCGATTAAAAAGTAGAGTAGAAATAGGAAAGGATACGTATGGCGTTTTCGTTCTGGATAAAAATGGGGTTATTATTGCATCTAATGACGCAGGAGATATAGGAAAAGACAAAAGTAACGACCCTTACTTCCTGGGTGGAAGACAGGGAGTTTTTGTTAAGGACGCATATACTTCTGAACCAGAAGGCATAGATTCTCTTGCTTTTTCCGCACCAATCGTAGATGACAATAATGAGCTTTCAGGAGTAGACGTTATGGAGGTTTTTGCAGAAGCGTTGGATGAGATAACCGCAGATACTACGGGTACGGGTTTGGGAGAAACCGAAGAGATATACCTCGTAAACAGAGACGGGTATATGATAACGTCCTCAAGGTTTGTAAATGATACGTTCTTGAAACAAAAAGTAGATACGGAAAATACGAGGAACTGTCTTGCAGAACTCGAGCGTTTTGGCGCACGGGAGCACGAACCCGAAGCAATTTCATTCAAGAGTTATCGGGACACGGCCGTTATCGGAGTTCACGTGCCAGTACCAGAGATGGAATGGTGCTTGCTGGCAGAAATGAGTGAAGAGGAAGCATTTGCACCACTTGTCGCGCTAACGAAAACGATGCTGTTGATTCTTGCCCTTCTTTCTGCCGTGGGTATGATTCTTTCCATCCTGATTTCCAGAACAATAACGAAACCGATTGTGAAATTACATCATGGCACAGAAGAGATAGAGAAAGGGAACCTGGATTATAAAGTCGGTACCGATGCAAGAGATGAGATTGGGCAACTGTCAAGGTCATTCGATAGCATGACGGCAAATCTGAAAAAATCCAGGGACGAGCTGGAAGAGTACAGTAAAGGACTTGAGAAAATGGTGGAAGAGAGAACTGAAGAACTGAAAGATAAAGTAAAAGAAATTGAACGGCAGAGGGCGGCGACGGTCAACATGCTGGAGGACGTAAACGAAACGAAAAAGGAGTTGGAACGAGCGAACCGGGACATGGAAGATTTTACATCCACAGTATCACACGACTTGAAAGCGCCTCTACGCTCTATTCAAGGCTTTAACATGCTCCTCATAGAAGATTATGCCGATACGCTCGACGAAGCAGGACGAAGATATTTAAATCTGGTGAATGAAGGTGTAGAAAGAATGAACACGCTAATCGAAGACCTCCTAAAGTTGAGTCGCGTGGGGCGAAAATTCATCGAGGTAGAAACGGTTGACCTGAATGAGCTGTTAGAGGAGGTAAAAGCGGATCTAAGTGCGCGAATCGAAGAGCGAGGTGGAGAGGTGGTGGTAGGGAAGTTGCCCACCGTTTCCACGCAGCGAGTCTGGATGAAGGAACTGTTCACAAATCTTATTGACAACGGATTGAAGTTCAATAAGTCGGATAAGCCGGGGGTAGAGATTAGCTGTGACGCGAGTGAGAAAAGTTACTCGTTCAAGGTGAAAGATAACGGTATCGGGATTGAAGAGGAAAGTCTAAGCCGTATCTTTAGTGTCATGGAGCGATTAACCCCGCAAGAATACGAGGGAACTGGCTTTGGACTGAATATATGCAAGAAGGTCGTGGACAAATTTGACGGTAAGATTTGGGTGGAAAGCAAACCGGGAGAAGGCAGCACGTTCTTCTTTACCATACCAAGATTTGGGTGGAAAGCAAACCGGGAGAAGGCAGCACGTTCTTCTTTACCATACCGAGGAATTGATTGCCGATATATATTTTTGTACTTGTTTACCGCAGAGAACGCAGAGAACGCAGAGGATGTATTTAGAGGTTTGGAGGTTTAGTCTAAATCGCTAACGAGCCAAGCCGCTGAACCGCTAATAAACTAAACCACTAATTCCGCGTTCTCGGCGGTAAATTTTAAATATGACAAAGTCAAGGTAATTGCTCAATACATTCAAAAAAGAATTGTTAATATTGGTAAAAAAAGTTAAATTGACTGTAAGGTTTTTATAGCATTTTCAACAAATACAATTAGAGATAATAGAATGAAGAAAGAAGGGTAAGATAAAAATGGAATGCACTATTTTGCTTGTGGATGATGAAGAGTCAATTCACGAATTACTGCCCCTCTTTCTGGTGAGGAAAAAGAAGCACAGGTTCACTGTGCACTCAGCCATAAATGGCGAGGCAGGCGTGGAAATGTACGACAAACTGAGAAGTGACGGGCAGAGACCGGATTTCGTGCTGATGGACCTCAAAATGCCTGTGATGGACGGCGTTGAGGCAACCAAAAAGATACTTGAAAGCGACCCGGAAGCGAACATATACCTGTTCACCGCCTACACCGAAACAAAGGAAGAAAGTGACGCACTCAAAGCGGGTGCAAAAGGGACAATAGGCAAAGCCGCTGACTGGTACGGGACAGTGGAAAATATAATAACCATTCTGGAATCGGCATAACCACAAGGTATCTGTTTAGCTAACCACGAGATTACACAACACTTTTTCTTTTTTACAAAAAGAAAACCTGTGCTAAAAGAAAAACAAATAAGTTCTTTTGATAAACCTTTTCTTTCTAAGAAAAGGTTTGTTAGAATAGTTTCCCGCGGTTCATAATCGCATTCGGGTCTAAAACATTGAGGAACTTCTTCCAGACCTCGGCAAGATACCCTATTCTCTCCACCGTCGGCTCTATTATCCCGGCATAGGGTCTGAACCAGCCATAAATGCCCAGGTCAAGCAACCGTTGGAATTGCTTATTATTATAAGACCTCAACTTCTCACCGAATTCCAAGTCGCTTCCATCGTAGAATATATCAAGCTCGAAGTAACAAAGCTGCCCGTGAAAATTGTATATCGGGTCGAGATAGAAATGAACGTGGTCAGTTGGTATCCCAACCTCCAATGCCGTCTTTTCGTGCAACTCGTAATATTTCGCAGCCAGCGTCAAAGGTCCGTAGAGCCCGATGCAATGGTAATTGCCTCGCAAGCCAAACACCATGCAACTCTTCTCCGCACCGCCTAAACTCTCTTCCTCGAAGGTCCTTTTGAACTCCTCCGGGAATTCCAAAACCTTTCCGCCAGATTCTTTTATATATCCCCCCACTAACTTATCCTTCGCCTCGAATATGCCATCCACTCCTTCCACCAACATGCACAACACGAACTTCGGTAGCTCCTCATAGCGATAATCAAAAGTGCCGCAGATGCCTTTCAACCAGCTCTGATTGTCCACTAACCTGATACTCGCAGCTAATTCGTCATGCATCAAATTGTAAATGAATTTCATCGGTGTGCTCACGTCGTCAAAACCAATGAAATAGACTTTTCGGTTATCATACAACCTGTAAAGCTTTGCGGTCAATTCGGTCACCACGCCGCACGTGCCGGGATGAGCGCAGAAAACACCGGTGAAGTCCGGACCCACACCATATCGGAAATAAGGCATCCCGGAAAGAGACCGTGAGCCTGTTTTTATTGTCTCCCCGTTGGGAAGAACCATTTCATACGATAACGTGTGGTCATGACCATCCGCAGCAGCAGTTTGATATATCCCCCGCAGGTAATAATTTACCAATACGCTTACTGTAAGCGGTGCATCCGGGAATGCAGGTCGCAACTGGTATTTCCTCGTCTTTTCAAACAACATGCCGAATGTCACGCCGGGCTCTACGGTTGCAGTCTTCATCTCCGGATTTATTTCCACGATGCGGTTCATCCTTGACAGGTCTAACAGAATACTGCCCTCATGGACGGGAATTGTCAATCCTCTTACGTTTATGCCCGTGCTGTAAGGTATCACCGGTATTTTATCCTCGTTTGCGAGCATTAAAACCTTCCGCACTTCTTCTTTGTTCGCAGGTCGCACGACATAAGCCGGATTCTTCGCAGGAACAAAGTGCCAGTGCTGGTCTCTTGAATAAGAAGCGCAGATTGCTCTGTCGTCAGTCGCATTCTCTTCTCCTACTATCGCTTGCACAAACTTCAAGAAAGTTTTATTCATGTTCATCACACCTCCAAACTCCTGTTCACAAGTTCCACAACATCAAAAACTCTCATTTCCTCTTTTTCTCCCGCTTCCTTCAAATTCCTTTTACAGAACGGGCATGCACTCACAAGCGCCTCAACACCCGCTTCCTTCGCTTCTTTTATTCGTTCGCCGGCACTCCACAGTGCGAAATCATCATAAGCCGACTTCACTCCACCACCGGAGCCACAGCACCACGCTTCCTCGCGTTCCCTTTTCAGTTCCTTCACATCCGCAACTTCTTTTAAAACCGCCCTCGGCTCTTCGTATATGCCCAAATCCCTACCCAGGTGGCAGGGGTCGTGATAAGCCACTTCCATACCCAGCTTCTTCACCTTCATGTCGCCCAATCGCGTTAAGAACTGCGTGGAATGCACCAGTTCGACTGCCATATCGGGATAATTCTTCTCGAACGTCATTAAACAGCCAGGGCAGGTGAAAACAACGGTCTTCGCACCGCTATTTTTTATCTCCTCTACGTTGTGTTCCATAAGCTCCTTCGCATCTTTTACCCGCCCCGTTCTGAGTAAAACCGAGCCACAGCACCATTCGTCTTCCATTACCTGATATTTTATCCCCAACTTATCAAAGATTTCCAGCATAGCATCTGCAATTTCCGGCACCCGGTAGCGAGCAGTGCAGCCGATATAGTAGAGAACCTCCGCCCCGTAGACCGATTTCGCTTCGTATTTATATTTATGTTTCTCGCCATACGCATTTCTCGTTTCTTTTAGCTTTTCCGCAATGTTTTTATGAGCGTCAAGAGCCCACCCTTTCTTTACCAGCTCTTCCCTCTGTTTCTCAAACAGTTCCGGCAACCTTATTTCCACGCTTGTTATCTGCTTGCATTTCTCATAACACGCCCCGCATAGCGTGCACGCATAGACCGCTTTCAATAAACCTTCCGTAGGCTCCGATAGCTCACCCTCCAATATTTCTCTAAAAATTTCCAATCTACCGGGTGCATAGAACGCCTGATAGCCATAAAATTGCCCGCTTGGGCATAAAGGCAACCATTCCTCGGTTGGGTGAAAACTCGAAATACTGCACAGCTTACATTTCACACAATGATATATTGCACTTAAAATCTCTTCTCTTTCCAGTTCCATATCCGCTATTCCTCCTTACCTCTGATGTTCACATTTTTTCTAATGCATTTTCGATTTTTTGTCACGAAATTCATGGATGCATTAATTAATAATCAAATATCTCTTCTCACTATATTACACAATACATAAATAAAAAGGTATCTAATCAGGTTTTTAAAGTTTTTCTTTTTTGATAAAATAGTGGTTTGCGAAATTATCTCAGTCCAGAATGAAAAATAGCGTGTGATAATCGTTAAAAACCGAAAATCATAAAATGAATGAGCG
>Ga0209986_10000722_pt1 | contig 32679 bp, 20 predicted proteins | sample BlataG_FD_183168 | JGI IMG/M metagenome (GOLD analysis project Ga0209986, IMG submission 183168) | Deep subsurface microbial communities from Black Sea to uncover new lineages of life (NeLLi) - Black_00105 metaG (SPAdes) (version 2) | ecosystem: Environmental > Aquatic > Marine > Oceanic >...
TCAAGCGTTGGTACTTCTGGGCCACCCATAGTCGGCTTAAGCCAATAATTGAAGCAGCCAAGACGTTGAAGCGTCATCTGCCCAACATTTTGACCTACTTCAAACATCGCATCTCCAACGCCCTGACTGAAGGAATCAACAGCAAGATCCAGACGATCAAACAGATGGCCTGCGGCTTCCGCAATCGAACCAATTATCGAAAAGCCATACTCTTTCACTGCGGCGGTCTTGACCTCTACGCGCGGCCTCCGTCATAAAAAGGCATTTCTGAGACAGACATCCAAGGCCATACTATATGTTGTATGACCCACGGAAAATCCTGAAGGACCAAACTTGTTTTGTTACATGTTTTTGTACAGAACGTCAGTGCTCGAGTCACCAACATGAACACCAAGTATAAAACAAATCGACCGAATTTTCTGGCCCCGAATAATGGAGCATTGCTCTCCTAATATCCAACAAACGAAAGTGTGTGAAAACGCGGCTCCAAAAACCGTAAATTACACAATTATCAAGCCCGCCTAGCAGTAGAATAATAAAGTGTTATAAGTTAGAGCCTATAACACCATTTCGTATAGTACCACATCCTCATCATCCCATATCAGCAAAAATACCGGAAGACTCCATGGAAATTACCGGAAAATAGCCGTTTATTAACATAGGAGCCGTTTTTGAGAAAGGAGGCTTTCCTTTGCATTTGGTCGATTATCGGTATTGCATAGACGATGAAGCCGTCCATTCTAAAATATTTGGGTCCAACCATATCATCGTGGACACGTACAATGGAGGGCCAGATTCGGGACTTCTGTTGGAAGCGGCAAGAATCCTGATTGATCATATGAAAAAAGGCAAAAATTGAGGAAAATTTTTCCTGCCAATGCCATTGGATTCTCTACTCGTTCAAACGAATATTGGTCTTGAGATTATCCTTTTTTGCTGAGGTACCAAAAGGTTGGATAGAGGTCACTTCCCGCCCGGACATCAACTTTAAGTCCTTCGAGGTGTTTTGTCTGATGTGCTACTGATTGATCGAAGGGAAATACTTCGTAAGTGTGTCTCGTGTGCCAATACCCAACTCCCTGATCAAGGCGCAAAATCCAAGTGTGCCCATTATCCCAGCTCAAACGAAACTCTCTCGCATGGGGTAAATTTACTTTCCTTTCCTCTTTGAATTCAGTGGCATCACTCATTTTCAGCAACAATTCGAACACTTCTCTTCGGTCGCTGGCATCACGCCAATCATGGTAAACAAAGCGAGGTTCACGGGTATCGTTTCGTAATAGTTCGCTGGTGCACACTGATAGCCGCGTTCCTTTGTTTATCCCGCCTGGATAGCCAGACAAAGTCTCCAAAAGTGCCTTGAGGAGCATTAATACTAATGGCGAACGCAAATAACGGTCACTGTATTTTACGCTCCCAAGTGGTTGAGTGCCGTTTAACTGGCGTTTAAGCTCTGAAACATGATTGAAAATGAGATTCCAAGCACGACGTCCAAACGATTGCAATGGGCCATCTAGGTTATTATCAATTTTAATAGAAAACGCATTTTTTTCTGGACTACGCAGGTCGCCTGGGATCTTTCGGTCCCATTTCGCATCTATCGGACTCAATGGTTTTTTGAACTTACCCCGAATGAACTGAGCGCCATCCATGCCACTGCCCCAACCAGCATTAGGGGCTACCGCTTCAAACGAAGTTGATGCCCATCGGATGGATTCCCCATTTCCACCTATCTCCATTATTTGGAGAATTTTATCGCTTCCATTGCCTATGCAAGAGTCGGTGTCACAACAAAAGACTTCCGCGTCAATCAAAGCTGTCAGAGCCGCCAGTTCGTCACATTGAGCTGGCAGAAGCTCGACGAGCATATTTTTGGGGATAACGATTTTCAATTTACACCCAGCAGACCGAAGCCTTAACAAATCATCTCGTAACCGCCAATCCAAAGGTTCCCAATCTTCGACTTTACCATTCAAATAGACGCGCACCTCTTCTACATCCAACCATTGTAACTCACGGTGCAAAGCCATTGAAAGTGGTTCCATTTCGAGCCGCGTTGCAGTGCCGAAGGCTTGAAGAGACGAAGGCAATTTGAATGCATCTAGATATCGATCATCTAAGAGAGACAATGTGGATATTCTATTCAAAAGATCCAAATGATATTGTGTTTCGTACGTTAGCAAGCAAGCTTTACAGGCACCATCACAATTGCGAGGGCACTCCAGTACCTGCCTTGCTTCGCGAACTAATTCAGGTAAATCCCGCAGTGCTTGTCCAACATAACCGGCCCCACCTTTTGCTGTATCGAAAAGGTGTATTGACGAGGCTGGCCGTCCTTCAGCATCACGACTAGGTGTCGCCACAGAACCAATTTCGCCTTCCTCAACCCCTAATCGACGCGCAAGTGCTATCCGTAATGCAACACCAAGAGTGTAAGAAACCTCTCTCTCGATAGGTTGCCCATCAAGATTGTTCAATTGTAGCTCAAGAATCTCGGTGTGAACGCTACCACCCAATCGAATGTTCTGTTTTATCGCCCATTGCTCGTGACTACCTGGACATTCTTTTTCGCGGTCATTGTCTTTACCGCCCCTTAACCGCTTATGGGGACCATCCGAAAAAAGCTTTGGCATACTTCCATCTGCAAGCATCGAGTCTGCTATACCGCATCTCAGGCAAACTGCGAAGCCTTCCCCATGTAATCCGTCAGTGCGGTAAAACAATGAGCCTTGAGCACTGAAACGGTAACGTCCCAATACTGCCGTCGGCAAGGCTAGCCAGTCAGCTCCTTCAAGTGAAATTAGCGGATCTCGCACAGGTATGTATTGAGGAATTGTGATATCATTATGAGGAGTCCAACGAATATCCACCGCAAATCCAGAAGGCTCTATATACTCAAAACGTTTAATCTGCTGGCTATTGCGCTCCCCACAATGAGGACATGAATAGGGTAAAGTATTACGGGTACCGTTACCACCACAAGAATTACAACGCCACATCCACCGAAGTGACTGTATCTCTGGAGGGCCTTCAAGCTCAGCGGGAAGTTGCCAATTTAATGTCAGCCCACCGCTTCGATAGACTCGACCATCAAGTACGGTATCCGTACCAGGAGCATAGTCGCGTATGGCGATGGGTAACGCCCGTGATGGGTACCCCGCTCTAACTGCGCGATTGTCCTCACGGCTAAAGACACCTTGATTCCTTCGACGCTCGATTTGCTCCATAGTAGTTGTAACAAGACATATTACTCCGGTGACAAAGCCATAAATAGGAAGAAAATTCCGGCTGGCTAACTCTTTGAGTAGGTATTCCCTTCGAATACGTTCTAATTGAAATCCGACCGCTTTTTCTGCCCTGCTATTGCCTTGTCGTGTTTTAACAATGTCCAAATTGTCAAGCAAACACCGGCACTCCCCAAGCCAGCCTTCTGCACAGCGGTCTATAAGGTCGGCGGTACGACCTATAAGGCTTTCAACAGGACTCCTATCCAGAACAGTCCGCCTTACAAGTTGGGAAAGTCCCCGCACCAGTTTTTCATCAGATAACGCTTGGCCCCGACACCATTCCCGAAAATGTATCCACGGTGGGCTCTTCTCTTCATTTTCAGATTCGAAAAACCATCCACAAGAAAGTTTCCAAATATCTTCAGGACTCAAGTGATCCAGAAAAGCTGACAGCACAAGAGAATTAGCATGGCGTTGTACAATAGGCCTGCTCTGCAGGGAAACCTGAGGCACCGATAATCTGGTTACAAATGGCCACAGAGGATTGCGGAAAACCGCCTCTCCATGGGGATTACTTTTACACAATGTAAAGCTCAACGCTGCTGTTTCACCACGCCGGCCCGCTCGCCCAGCACGTTGCAAAAAATTGGCAGGATGGGGCGGAACATTGTTCATCGCCACTGCTGTGAGTCCTCCGATGTCAACCCCCAGCTCCATTGTGGTCGAGCAACTTAACAGGTTGATTTTTCCTTTTTTAAACTCATTTTCACGATACGCCAGAGTTGTTCCGGAAATTTGAGCTGAATGCTCCGTGCTGTAGAAATATGGTGAGAACGAAACAATACGGTCACAAAGATCGGTCCACACACCGAGTCCTCGCAGTTGGGTCACCCGCCCGTCAGTCTCAAGCCAATGCCTTGCCTCTTCTGATTGCTTTTCCAACCAAAAAGGAGCTGGTAGTTCTGGCATGTCAACTCTAATACATTCAGCAAGTTGCCTGGTAGGATTCATGGGTATATAGGGGGTTATGCCCTTGAATGTGACCGGCAGCAACCGACGAGTAACCGGACATAGCCAAGCCTGACGTACTTGAACGATTTCTACCTGTTGGCTCAAGTCCAAATGATAACCTTGTTCCGTACGGCTGAGCAAAGGAACTATAGCGCCCCAAAGTTCGATCAAAAGCTCCTCAATGATTGATTGATCCGCTTTGTCATCTAGATTGAAATCCAGTGAAAATGCGAGTAACCGGACAAGGTTCGCTCTACGCGTTAGAGCTGTTCTTGCCGACGGCCAGCGTTGCTGTGCACGATGGGTTTTGTTCTGATTTGGTCCAATTACAATGGTAGGCCTGCCCGGGTAACCAACCCAACGCAAAGTATCTCTCGGAATGGCTACTGACAACCTGCCTCTAATCTGGAAATCCATAGCCACATGTGCGAAACAACGCCATTGGTCAAGACTGACTCCCCTTTGGGCTGCCGCTGCGGGTACACTACTAATTTGTTGAAATCCGGGATAATTTAGTGCCAACAAGCCGAGTCCTTCCAGAGAAAACTGACGTTTTGGTCTACGCATAAATTCACGCCACAGACATAATTCCGCCAGCTGACGGTCATTGAATCCAAAAGTTTGTTCCTGAAGGGGAGGCAAGAGCCAACGTTTGAAGCCGTCCTCTGCTAACAGACGATCAACCGCTTTCGACCATGGAAGCGTTCCCAATGGGGGCAGGACCCATCGAGCAAGCTCCTGTTTTTTTTGTTCCAGCATCCTGCGAATAACCTGGTTATGGCTCGCGACTTTCTCTAGTGCGCCTATTTCCTCCTCTAACTGTTTAATATCTTTTGGATTTGCCGGTCGGGCCTGATCGAAAACAGTATGATATAAAATGCTTCTAACAAAATTTCGCTCGGTTTCAAGTTGCAATTTGGCCGCAAAGCGCGCTGTTCCCTGGCGACTATCGGTAAAGCCAAGAAGCCTCCGACCTTCATAGGGTAACGGTTCTCCGTTGTTCTTAAAAGGCTGTAAGTGATGGAGTAAAATGGGAATCGCTGTCTGTAGCAAAAATGGAGCGCCTACTCGTATCGGGATAAACATGCCTCTTCCCCGCTCACGGTTTAGGCAACATGGGCATGTAAGTCTATCTTCACCATCAGGTGCTATCAAGTGTGTAATGCTACCGCTCTTTGCGGTCCAATCGAGAAAGCCATCGGAATGCAGTCCGACCGGATGTCCAAGTTTTGGTGCCACTAATAACCTACGCAATTTTTGCTGTGGATCCTCCCCATCAGGCCATTGTTCCTCCTGCTCGTCCTCATCCAGTGGATCCAACTCTTGCTGAAACTCATCCTCATCTTGTGCATAGACAAATGGTTTAAGATATTCTTTAGAATCTTCACTCATCTCAACGGCCGACAAATGCACGTCTCCACACTCAGTACACTGTACAAGTTCGAAAACTGGACTGAAACACGTATCGCACCTCGTTCTTCTTTCTAGAAATACCTTCCCAAATGGCCAATCGGTCTTTTCCAAACAAGTCTCACTACGTCCATTACATGCTTCGTTTGTACAGACCCAAACTCCATTTATCGCTCGTTGAAAGAGATGACCACGTAGTTGCAAAAACGGCTCATTGCGCGAATTGCGGGCCTGGGTACTCAAATCAAGTAAAGCCAGAGTATACCCAAGGTTTTCAGCACTATTACCACCAGTGAGCACTTGAGAAATATGTGACAATGAGGACGGTCGCCCGATGAGCATTTCACGCATTTCGCGAACACGGGAGTTGGAGGCCATCGTTGCGTACAGCTGGTCATTTGTAAGGCTTCGCAATTCGCTAAGGCTTTTAAGTCGCCGTGCTTCTCCACTTTGAGATTCAGACAGGGCGGGCACAACCCGTTCGCCAAAGATCAGTGAAACCCGTTCTACATCCACACCGGCCACGTCTGCCAAAAATTCCTGCAAACGCCTAGATTTATCTTCTCCTTCGCTGGCAATAGTGGCTGACGTAGCTATAAAATGCACATTTTCTGGACTGCATCCAAAGGCGTGAAGAACACGACGCAATAACAATGTCAGTTCCGCCGCTTGTGATCCTATGTAGGTGTGAGCTTCATCGATAACGATCCATCGCAATCTACCTTGTGATTTTTTCAGAATCGGCTGATCTTCGTTTCGTACCAACATGTATTCCAACATAGTTGAATTGGTAACTAAAATCGGTGGAGGTGAGTTACGTAGAGTCTTCCTATCTGGAACTTCGCTTCGGTATAATACTTTCGCTTCATTTGGTGTGTCGCCGTTGAAAAGGCAGAAACGGATTCTTCCATCAAAAGGCTCAGACCATGCAATCAACCGGTCGCGCTGACTCTTAATGAGCGCATTCAATGGATATAAAAATAAAGAGCGGACCCCTTCCAGCTTTCCTGGCCGATTCGTTAGCTCGGTTGCTAAGTCGTTCAAAATAGGTACTAAAAAGCATTCTGTTTTACCAGATCCGGTCCCGCTGTTTACGATGACGGAACGAGGCGGTTTCTTTTCTATGAGCTTGCGCCAAGCTTCCAGCTGATGTCGATAGGGGCGCCGCTTCGCAGGGAATGTATATTCTTTTGCGAGACTTCCGGACGGTTCACGCATAGCACTAACCAGATCTGTGCTTAGCAGTTTTCCAGAAAGGCCTCCGAAAGTAACATCCGAAGGTTTCCAGCCGAATGTGGCTTCAAATACCGGATCGGCCAAAAAAGAGTTTTCGGATCCAGGGGGACCCTAAAAGAGGTCTCTTAAATGCTCTCGTAGCGCATCGCTTCGAAAGCTTAGCAAACCAAGTGCTGCCCTTGTGGCGCCTTTGTTTAGTTCTTCAATCAGAGATGTATAAAATGCTGTATGTGAGTTTGGCATTATGTACTCCAAAATCTTTTTATAACTCTTCGCACAGACCCAAACAAAGTGCGAATGCAAAAGCAGCAGTAAACCATTCCCTGTCAAAATCGCGTAGGTTCTTTAATTCAAACAGCAACGAATCGTTTACTTTTTTGCCTTTTAAGCTAATGTAAGCGGCGACAAAAGGTGCACAACGCACGGAACGGAAAGGTGTGGACAAATTGCGGTAAGTGTAATCAGGTGGGTAGTCTTGCTGCTCGGTCCATTTCAACACTTCCGAGCTTATCGGGTATCTTTCTTCTGCATCATGCCGAGCTTGGAATTTTTGTTCTTCCTCCTTAATGAATCTCGCAATCGCTTCAGGGTATTCAGCAGCCACTAACAACTCACTATTTTCCAGCGGTTCTTCTGGAAATATGTAGGTGCACAACCAGTCGCAAATCTGCCGAAAAAAAGGGCGACGATTAGTGACTCGGTCCCGAAATGCCATAAACTGTTCCCACAATAATTTTCCGTCATGATCTATTTCAGAAAGTCCCGCGCTGAGCTCAGCGAAATACCGTTTCGCTGATGCCATCCACACATTTACCGGCACGAGATACCAGGAAAATGGAAGCTGATAAGTCAAAGACCAGACTGCATCGAAGTCGTCATCCGAACTAAGTAGTAAGGCCAGAACCATCGCCTCAGAGGATTTTACGAAGTAAGGAAACACATCGAGCGCACAAGCTGGGTATGGACGAATCAAACGTAAAAGATCGAAAAACAGTGTCCAGTCTGTGTGACCTGGCTCGAAGGCGATCTGATCGACCCAATTTTGCAAAATCTCCCCACGAACATCTTCATCAGTCTCCCGTATTGCTCTTTCGAGCGGACTATTTTCAGTTTCGGCGTCACCTGGTACATTCCACAGAAACGGTCGAAAACGCGCCCAATCACCATCTTCACCCATTATCCACCAGGGGCCGTGTGCCAAGTTCTCGGGTATCTCCCAGATGATCCCGGGATAGCTTCTCTTGAGAAAAACTGGCTCGTTAGAGGGAGCCCACAAAGGTACCATTCTTAAAGAAACTCTTTGCTCCCAGTCTTCATCAAGACGATTTTCGCATGCTTCTTCCAATACAACTTGACGGCTTTCCCATTTCGGCTGAAGCATCATGTCAAATTGTCCAACCTCCAGCTCGGCAAGGCACTGATTTCTTTGCTGGAGGATTTCAAAAATTGCATAGGAATCCAACTCACCCGTCAAAGCAAGAAGTGATGCGATTTTCTCTTGGATACGGTGCAAAAAAAATAGGCTTCTGCCGTCGGCCCCAACATCAAGTGGTTCTCGAAATCGTAAAGAATGAGATAGGCTTGTCTTCGTTTGGATTTTGACCGCCAAATCAAACTGTTGACCAGCAGATGGAGACAGTGCCACCGCTTGGATCGCCGCCAGTCTCGCTATGGGGACACGTTCTTTGTCGGGCAATACATTCCCGGACGAAACAAAAGCAGCACCGGCACGTGGAAATGGTAATTGCATGTCGACCAAACGCCCATCGGGCCAAAAGATCCTGACAGGAAAATCGGTCACTGGCAGACCAGGGTCCGCAAAGCATACAATCTCCACACCATCAATAATTTTCATTTGCTGAAATCTGCAACCGGGTTTTTCAAAACAACAAACTTCACCACCGGATAAACCCAAAAGACGAAGTCTTCCAGGTTTTTCATTTAATCCAATTTCAACGATATCGATCTGTGTGGTTGCTGGAACTATTCGAACCTTGCGCCGTAAGAGCTGGTCTGCATTTGAGTCTGTATAGCGGATCCATACTTCACCGAAACACAATCGGCTGCCGCTTTGCCATTTCAAGTTGCCACCAGCGCATGGGCACCACTCCATAGAAACATCGCCCATCACGCGGAAAATACCGTTGGTATCCACTGCATATAAATTTGGTATACCCAAAAATGGTGGGACCTGATCTGTTGCTCCACGAAACCTTCTTCCATCTAAAAAAAGTACTTCTTCTGTGGCGTCCTGACTTTTACATTGAATTCGACAGGTACCTAGTTCCGAATGATTCCAAAAAACGGTGCCGGTAAAACGCCATACTTCTCTTTCGATTTCCGGTGCCTTTCCAACATATATGCAATCACCATCCATTGCTTCGCAACTACCATTTAGAGGTAACAGTACTTGGACATCCTGGTCCCGGCAACGTGTCGATCCTTCTCTGATGTACTCCCACTGCCCGTCTCGTTGACCGAACACCCATGGCAAAGGCCCCCATTCCTCTCCCCCCTTGACTACCAGTTCAGACTCCGAAGTGCCATCACTCGCAAGAAGCTTAATGTCGGCCAGTGCAGCAGCTCCCGACATTCGCACACCGTTCCTTTTCAAGACCTCACAACGATAACTGGCTTCATCGCCATCTCCGCGCAATCTGGTAATCAACGCTACAGGTTCTATACCTTGAGGTGTCTGAAGTAAGATTCGTAAACGTGCAGGAACTTTATTCCGATTTGTCCATCTTCTTAAGGCCAGCCCCGTAAACACTTTCGGCATTTCGAGTCGTTGTTCGAGGTTCCATTCTCCATCCTCTTCTGACACAAACCGCCTCCAACGGACCCTCTGACGTTCCGAAATCGAAAGCGTCCTAGCTTCGTTAACCAGGTTCTTCAATAGCAACTCGACCGTGTTGTCCTCAAGGGGAAGCGGAAGATCATCACGCCAGTTGGCATGGCATTTATTTAGAGCGACAAGAGGATCGACCGCATCGGTGACTAGCTCTTGTAAGTCCACCACCTTCCGAACAAGATCGCCACCCAGGTTGTATACAATGTCGTAGCGTAAAGACATGGGCAGAAGGCCACTAAGCCTACGGGCTATGATGGAAATGTCACATGTTGGCATTTGTCGCTCAAGATGGTAGGTTTCAAGAAGGCTTTTGAAGTAGCGATATAGATGGGCGTTTTCTTTACGCAGCAACAATAGCGGTAATCCTCCCTCACAGGCAATGGTTACCAGATATTTGTTATGGCCGATGTCGCTTTGTAAAATAGGGCGAAGCCAGTAACGTAGCCCTCTTCGAACCCAATTGTGAATATGGGAATAGTCCGGGACCCATCCACATATTTCTCCGAACACGGTTTCCCATTTCCATGGACCACCATCATGCTTTCGTCGCCATGTTTCAGCCGCATATAAGCAAAATAGTGGCGCGAATCCCAGCGGCTGTAAGCCTCGCAGTTCTTCCATGAGCATTTCACGAACCATTGGCTTTAGAGCATCGTAGTCTTCGTTTCGGCATTTGTACGCATACAATGGGCGACCGTCTGGTTTCGTTTGCCTCGTATGAACAAACAGAAATCTCTGCAACCAGTTCTTAAGTTCCATTACTTTCCCCTACCACTACCGCTTTCCGCCTTACTAAACAGAACAAAATCTGGGAACAAAATACTTGATTCGTCAAGATAGATATGGTGCCCCCGCAATTGCAAACATTCTATATTTACAGTCCCATATATTCCCATTGTCGCAAAGTTTCTTAAGGTAGTTTCGACCTGAACCTGAATATGTGGTATTTCCAAATCAGCCCCATGATTCACCAAGCAGGCTTTCATCTGCGGATTTTGCGCTTAATTGCCAAAACAAGCAGACCAAACTGAAGTGGACCGAAAAGGGTTTCAAGAATCCAGAGAATTGTGTTAACTGGCGAAACCGACATCATCGGCCCTTTGATCGATCTCAGGGTTAAGTTCGCGAAACTTAGTCGTAGAGCACTTGAGAGCTCGTCAAGGCTGGGCCATGAAAAAGGCGGATTAAGTGTTAAGACATATCGCACCTGCGCCTCTTGAACAGTGAAACCCACCCAAAGGTGAAGCCAACTAAAAAGCGCCAATGCTCCCAATAGAACAAGGAATGCGCGCCTCGGTGACTCTCCGTATCCACTTAGCAATTTATAGGCACTAAGTATCGAAAGGTTTCGCCAATTCAAGGCTGACCTTCGCTCTGTGACATCGCGACCGTGTATGTGGGCGAGACGACGCATCTCCATTTCTGAGTAATGAAAATTCCCGGCATCAATATAGTTTCCACGACTTTCGAAATTCGTTTTAAGTTGACGATACGTTTCAGCCAACTGTCCAAGAGTTGCACGCCGGTAGCTGCCCCACACTTCCACCGGCGGCTTGTGATTATGGAAAAGCTTATGTTCAAGCAGCATAATCTGTTTATCTGAGTGTAGGCGCCAGTTGTTGTCTACAAACAACAGGTGCGAAATATTAGTCCCTGCAAAACTGGCCCACGAAAGGTTACAACGAAGGATCGAGATAGACTCTGGACTTCTCCACTTGGTTTCGGCAATGACAAAAATTTTCGACTGTATTTCTTCAAAACGGGCCTCACCCGCAAACGCACATCCATGTACAAGAAAAGATTCTGACGAAAGGCCAAACAGATCAAGTGAATGGTGAATGGTCGTGGCCCGGATGTTGACATAATCGATTGGAATACCTCCAGCTTGAACAGCATGAAAATCGGAAGCTACGATAAGAAGTCTCAGGATCTTGCTTCGAGGGTACTCGGCCGCCAAGTAGCTCGTTATGAAGAAACGTTCGATGTGGCTTCCGCTGATCTCAAATTTTTCGCATTCAAGATCGGCTACCCTGAGTGTACCAATTCTAACGTTATTGACTTTAAGATTCAGAAATTGGTTGGAATGATGGATATGCAGGCCAGACAAATTTGTATTTTGAAAAAGCAGAGTGTCTGGAACGACAGACTTGCGGATTTCTAACTCTCTTCTATTACTCGGAATTTCAAGAAATTCTACCAGTTCACTTAGATCAAACTCCGCCCTTGGGAACACCACGCCGTCGATAATTACAGGACCGGCGCTATTCAGTTGGCGGCGAATGCAATCGATGAGCGCATTTCGAAACTGATCGACTTGCTTCTCTTCATCAGGAACGTGCAAAATACAGAGCTGTCCCTGGTCTGCAGTCAAGGTTTCACAATTCTGATAGGCGCAGATAGACAAGCAGACCTCCATTAGTACCAATAGTCTAAATCTGATCAAAAATTCTCAGAAAACGTGAGCCAAAGAACTTACTGCCGATCGCCCGGCCGGGGAATCTACGGGAGGTGTGACGTTTGGACTTCGGTTCAAGAATTTGTCCAGCTTCTCCTTCTGCGTCAACGCCTGCCCTCGTGCCACTGACTTACTGACCGCCGAGGGGCAGAGGTTAAGTCCTCGCGCAAGCTCGGCCGCGGTTGCTCCGAGTGAGCTTCTGGACTACGGGAAAGCACCGGGAGGTGGACGACACGTGCTCGCCTATGTTGAATTCTTTCACCATAGCCTGCTCACCCTGGCATCGAGACAACTTTTATACTGGCGGAGCCACGATGTGAGGTTGAAACGAATCAGCGATATGGATATTCACACATTTTTCCGCCATTGGTTCTGAGAAACAAACTCCCGGATACGCGTATGTGTAATGAGCTGATCAAGTGAAGCCGTGGTAAAGACCTTGCCGTTCAATCGGAGTAACATCTGTCGCATGTCCTCCCGTCGCTCCCGAAACCCTCGACCGTCAATACAAGCCACCACTTCATAGTTGGGCCGACCAGCAGCCACATGCTTTCTGCGTTGGGTTTCCAGTTCCTTGATCCTGGCCACCTTGTCCCGGGCCGTGCCATCGTCGCTGGTGATCTTCGCCTCAACGATCACCACAGGGTTGACCTCATCAGGGATGCAGAAATCCGGGGCCTGCCCGAAGTCCGGTATCCGCTCGGCCCGTTTGGTCTTTCGGTAGGTGACACCGGCCTGACGGAGTCTCTTTTCAATGGCATTTTCCATGACCTCGCCCACCAGTTCGGATACGGCATCCCGATGGGCCGCAAAAGGCCGGCCTAGATACCGCTCGTAGAGCAAAACAGCATAGGGCACGTTTTCTTTGGCAGCATACTGGAGCGACGCGAGGCCTTTTTGCGTGTCAAACTTAGCAAGCCGATGAATGACCCCGTCCGTCTCTTTGGGAACCCCTGATGTGATGTATCGGACAGCGACTTTTACGAGATCGTCTATTCGCTGCAAGCTCTTGGTCCTTTCAACAGGGTTGCCTCCTTTTGCCCGTGTACGGGCAAGGCGGGTCTGATACCGGTCTTCCATGGCGCTCACGAAATCAGGGGTCTCTCGGCAGTTCCGGTCCAAGGTCCTGGCTGCGCCCTGGGTAATGTCGCTATCACACTCCAGCCGGGCCAATTCCGCCCACTCCGGAGGAGTCATTCCTAAGACAGCCCGAAGGACGCCCAAGGTCCGGCTGTTTTCCAACAGCGCTTGGTGCACGGTTTGCTCGGTTAGATTGGTGAAGGCCTGGGTATGGCGTTTGAGGACTTCGTAGGCTGTTCGGAAATCCTGATACCCTATGAAACTGTTTCCCATGGGCATGAGCAGGAATTCGGAACCCAGATCGGAAATAGTGGCGTCCACCATTTCTTCCAAACGGTCGCGAAGTTCCTGGCCTTCCAGCTCAAATGGGCGTTGCATGCACGTCTCCTGTATTCGTGGTGACGAGGGAAAGGGAAAAACGGACGCGGACTTTCATCAAGACGACTCAAAAGCAGACACTATGCTCCTTTCCATATGCAGATTCCGATTCATGAACCGCCAACCCTCGCACACGGGGAATATCATCAAGGACATTTGCCAGGTGCTTTTCGACCCTAGCAGTTCCACCGAATTTTTCGCTCCAACGGGCCAAGGCTGTCAACCTGTCGTTGGCAGGGCGTTCCTTTTTCCACTGTTTTCGGAGAGACCATATGGCCAGGCGTGTCAAGTGGCCGAAAAGCACACATCGCACATCGCCCCATGTCGGCTTGACCCCGCCGAGTCGTAATTGCCGGACATCCTCCTGAACCAGGGCAGCCACACCTTCAGGATTTTTGGCTAGCCAATGCCGGGGGACGCTGCCTGTGGAACGGCACACAAAAATGGTATCGATGATGGAAGAACCTGTGCCGTTAATATGAATAGAGGCCCCCATCTCGGCCGGGCATGGTAGGGACGCTGAACAGGTGAGTCCCGAATCCAGGATGGCCACAGCCACAGGAAAGTAGGCCTCCAATTTGTTGTGATGGTATGTGAACGCCAGCGGCGCTCCAGGCTTTAGGGCCACGGCCATCCGCTGAAACACTGCAGACAACCCTTCGGTGAAATGATCCAGACCGCGCTCCATGGTCACGTTGCCGGTCAATTCATTTTGATCGCGCGTGGAAATCTTTTGAAACGCTGCCCGGTTCAACCCCACTAGCCGGCGGAGCCAGACGTAACAAAAATCCATCAACTCGGCGTACTGCACGTTTCCGAAATAGGGGGGATCCGTAAAAACCGCATCTAACTTGGCGCCTGGCAGGTCTGCCAACGTGGCGCTCTGGCAGTGAAGTTGAATCTGTCGTATGGGGCCGGTGCCGTTTTCGTTCGGTTTGTCCCCGATCCATTCCCCGTCGACAAAAACCTGGACTTTGCGCCTGCCATTATGCCGGACCTCAAAGGGATGGTCGCAGTACGCCTTGGCCTTAGCGTATTTATCGATAATGTTGGACCACCCTCCGCTTCCTACATTCGGCCCGTTGTCCTTACAGATTCCGATCAGATTCGATTCGCATTGCACAAGACCCACGGGAAACCCGTGGACTGAAAAAATATCCAAAGACTTAAGGGCCATGGTGTCATAGCGGCACAGCATGTTTTGATAACGGAGCAGGTCAGAAAGGTTGGTGGCCAGGGCATTTTTCACCCGCTCATCCGACTCTTTGGCAATAGCCTGGCAGCTCAACTCCAGACCAAGCAATTGCCGCGTATTGAACATGTCTCGGTAACGTTGGTAGCCCCATCGGTGCAAACGATCGGTTTCATCTCCCCGGGGAATCGTGTCCTGGGGGACAAAGGCCGGCTCCATATCTGTCCAAACCGAAACGGCTTCGTCATAGTGGGCCAGATCCTGATCATCCGGTTTTTTGAAAAAACGGCCCTTATGTCCGGGCTTACAATGGAGACAATGGTATTCTATGGCAACCATCCGGTGCCGAGGCGGGCCGGATTCCGGATCAGGGTAGCTATTGTTGGCGCCGCAGTCAGGGCACACGCACCGACTCCGCTTGGCCGGACCGTTTAACAACAAGGCAGACGCGCAGGATTGACACTTTCCGGGATTGTTTCGGTCTTCAGCCTCGTTCAGACTGCCACAGGAGTGGCAGACAAACACGTTTTTAGGATGACGGACATTTTTTGCGATCAAGCACCCGGGAAACAGGACAATGTCCTTTTGGCAATGGCGACAGGCCCGGACCTTCACCCAGAGGAAATATTTGACGTGGGCCTCTTTGGATCCACATTTGAGACACTCGGTTCGATACAAATGGCCGATCTTGTCTTCCAGCCCGGATCGCAAGGCGGACGCAGCCCTGCGGTAGGTCTCCAGGTCCAGGTGCTCGAGCTCCTCTCGCACAATCCAGTATGCCATGGGATTGATGTCATATCCGGCAATGTCACACCCCACGCGGTTGGCCTCGATGAGCGGCGTTCCTCCGCCCATGAATGGATCGGCCACGGACAATCCATTGAAGTCATGTGGACGAAAGAATGATTCCTGGAGTGATTCCTTTTGGAATTCCGAGAGGATGAGACCCCGAAAAAGGGTCCCGGGGCGCCGGGCAAACCATTTATGAACCGCTATGATAGGACGATAGTTTTGTTGAATCTGCTTTTCACGTAAAGCCAGGTTCGAGATGAAACCGATATCAAACTGCTTTTCAATGGCCATCTGGCGATTCTCAAATTGCGGGAAAAGGGATTGGTCAGCGGCGCCTGGCTGACGATCAAGGTGCCATGTTAAAAATACGTTTCGTTAGATCAAGAATGGTTACCAAGAACCCTCACCAAAAGCAAGGCCAAAGGCTGCCTGTTATCCGCCCAAAATGCCTCCATGGCGCCTAGAGTGGCACTTATGGCCGCCAAAAGTGTATCCTAACGTGAGACCATGTGGTTACGTTAAGGACGCCTCACCTACCTCCTGGTCGCTTTTCTGCAAACGCATTTTATGTGTGACCGGGATCGAATCTTTAATCTTGACAAACGGCGGAGCCTGAAGTGTTGGAAAAATTCCAAAAACAGAAAGGGTTTTCGTGCAGAAGCTGCTAAGCTGGAGAAAAGCGAACGCTATAGGCGCTTTTTGGCAAAGGCCAGACCGGAGTGGGATTTGAGGTAGCGCTCGAAATCAAGGGCCTTTTGGCGGTTCCCGAAGGCAAGGGCTGTCTTGATTTCCCAAGGTTTGAACTTGGCCGTATGAGGATCCTTGCTGGTATTGTGGTCTTTCAAGCGGGTGTTAAGGTTTTCGGTGAATCCGGTGTAGTAACGTGCCGGGTCACGCTCCGATTGGAGAATGTAGACGTAGAAAAACGTATTTCTTTGGGCGGCGGGGAACTTCATTATCGAAATGGTATGTGATAGCCCGACTTCGCTCTGACGAGCTACGTCGCGGCAGCCTTCGACTTTCGCTACGCTTCAAGCGAAGGCTGGTGGAGGCGGCGGGAGTTGAACCCGCGTCCGACAATATTCCACACAGGCATCTACATACATAGCCTGAATTTTGAATTTCGTCTCTCAAGGCTCCTTCAGGCAGGATTCTTGATTGACTATCTTGTTAAGAGTTTCGCCTCGTGCGTAACAAGCAACCGCAAAAGGCTATCCTGCTGGTCGACGCCCTGACCCGGATTCGCAGGAAAACCCGGCAGGACGCTAGCCGGTATTAAGCGGCTAGAGCGTAATTATAATCGTCTGCGATTATTTTAGTTTCCGCCGTTTTTGCGAGCTGGCAGAAGCTCGGTATGCAACCCATGTTTCTATATCCCCGTCGAAGCCGTTTCGCCCCCTTCATAAAATCCTTTCGCGATTTTATATTACGCGGCCTTGCCGCTTGGAAAAGAAATTACTGACGCAATAAAGGCCGGCAAACGATTATGACATTATTATAAGGCCTCTAGCCCTGTTGTCAACCCTTTCCCGCATCACGCTTTTCACGTTGCAGTTCCCGTGCTTCCTCTCGCTTTCGAATCGCCTGCCGCTTGTCGTATTTCCTCTTCCCCTTGGCCAAGGCCAAGACAACTTTTGCCTTGCCCCTCTTGAAATAGACCTGCAGAGGAATAAGCGCTTGGCCTTTCTCCTCCACTTTGCCGGTAAGGCGTTTGATCTCCCCCTTGTGTAACAGGAGCTTTCGAGTGCGCAAGGGATCGTGATTCCCGTGGGCCGCATAGGGGTATGGGCTTATGTGCATATTGTAAAGAAACACCTCGCCGCCCTGAATCTTGGCATAGCTATCCTTGAGGTTTGCGTTCCCGAGTCTCAATGATTTGACCTCAGTGCCAAGCAAAACCATGCCTGCCTCGTACTTATCTAGGATGAGATAATCGTGCCGGGCCTTACGGTTCTGGCAGACAATTTTGTTGATAACCACCTCCGTGAGTGGTCAGTGACCGACAGTATCATTGTAGGAAAAGGTGGCCGTCTCAATAGACGGTCCATAGGTTTCCTGAATAAGCTTCAGGACATCTGCGGAAGTCGCCTGCTCCAGCACCCTTTGCACGAGGTGCTTTGACTCCTCAAAGGAAAGCCTACGGACGACATTCTTGATTGCAGGAATGGAGATGGGGTTCATGCTGACACCATCCAGTTCCAGGCCGAGGAGCACAGGAACATTGATAGGATCTCCCGCCATCTCACCGCATAACGTGACCTGGATCCCCGTCGCCTTGGCAACTTGCACGACTCGATGTATCATCCTCAGCACAGCAGGGTGGAGTGGCTGATAAAGGCCGGCAACATGCTTGTTGACCCGATCGATGGCTAGAGAATACTGGATGAGATCATTGGTGCCGATGCTAAAAAAGTCGACCTCTCTGGCAAGCATATCGGCCATTACAACGGCTGAAGGGACCTCGATCATGGCGCCAATCTGAATGTCACCCTGAAAAGGAATGCCCTCCCTGTCCAGAGACTCCGCGGCCTCATTGAGCATCTGCTTTGCCTGAACAATTTCCTCAACCTGGGATATCATGGGAAACATAATACGGATATTGCCGAAATATGCGGCCCTGAGTATGGCACGGAGCTGGGTCTTGAAGATTTCAGGCGACTGGAGGCAAAACCGAATGGCTCGAAGACCTAAGGCCGGGTTCATTTCCTCTCCCGCCCACGAAATGCCGCCGGCAAACTTGTCTCCGCCGATGTCCAGGGTCCGGATAGTAACTTGCCTGGCCCCCATGATCTCGGCCAGGTCCCTGTAATTGTCAAAAAGGTCCTGCTCTGAGGGAAGGCTTGGCCGATTCAGGTAAAGAAACTCGGTCCGGTACAGGCCGATGTCGTCTCCCCCGTGGTCGATGGCTGACACAACTTCTTCTATCAGCGTGATGTTGGCGCTGACCGTCAAATGATGCCCGTCTGTTGTCTCTGCCGGCAGGTAACTGCTGCGGGTGACCCTGGCCTGAAAATCTTCAAACAGGTCTTTGCGTTCATGATACCGGGTAAGCGTTTCTTCGTTTGGATCAATAATTACAACGCCTGCGCTTCCGTCCACAATAATGAGGTCATGTGTCTCAATGAGCTCGGTTGCGTTTCCCAGGCCGAGTACTGCGGGGATCTCAAGGGATCGGGCAATAATGCCGGTGTGCGATGTTTGGCCGCCGAGGTCTGTCATAAAGGCCTTGACTTTTTCCAACTGTATTTGGGTTGTCTCGGCCGGAGAAAGGTCGTGGGCCACGATAATGACCCTTTTGTCTATGTCAGAAATCTTGGAAGGCCCTGTCCCAAGGAGGTTTTCCAGGATAAGCTTGTAGACATGGGCGATATCTGAAACCCTGTCTCGAAAATAAGGGTCTCCCATCTGGTTGAAAACCGACTTGACCTTTTCCACAGCGATCTTCAAGGCCCATTCGGCATTAACACTTGTCTCTTTGATCTGTTCAATCGTCCCGTCATAGATCATCCTGTCTTTAAGAAGCATCATATGGCTGTCAAGGATATAGTTGTGATCCCGATACTCATCCGGGATTTCCCCAATGATTCTATGAAGGTATTCCTGGGCTTTTGTTACGGCGTCTTTGAAACGATTTATTTCAGATTGGATTTCTTCGGGCTCGACAAAACGCTTTTCTATGACGTCAGTGTCTTCCTGCTCGAAAAGAAAGGCCTTGCCGATGGCAATGCCAGGCGATGCGCCAATACCCTGGACCACCAGGTTTCTTGATGAAGAATCAGGCACTGCTATAGCTCTCCAAAACCGGCTTCAATCAATCGGGCAATCCGGTTCAATATCTCACGATCATCCGGGTCGGTTATTCTCACGGTCACCTCAGTGCCACATGGGCAATACAGACCTATGATATCAAGTATGCTGGTGGCATCCGCTTCCTGGCCATCCTTTATGACAAACACGCCGGCGCGAGCCTGCTCGGCCAAACGGGCAACCTTGGCGGCAGCACGGGCATGTAAACCCAACTCGTTGGGAATGGTCAGATCTTGACTCAGTTTCAAGTTATAAAATCGCTCCGCGATTTTATGTAACGCCCGCCTTTGGCAGGCTCAAAAAAGAAAATCCATCTGGAATCAAGTATGACAATTGCATAATAAACCTAAAAGTTAATACACGTAGGCAAAATGTCAAAGGCAAAAAATTGAAGGTCCGTAATTACTTTCAATTTTAGGCGCCTTAGCTCACTTTAGTTGTTCCGGTAAAAGTCAAGGGTTTTTTTACAAACATTTGCGGGTACGTTATGCCGCAAATGTTCTCGAGTCGTTCTTTGAAAATTCGGTAAAATCTGTACACAAGGCCGATGTTCTGTTATGTTAAACAGGACGGAACGGGAGCCTTGATCCCGCATTTAGCGTTGTTGTCGCTTTGGGACAGCTTTCGTTCCGTTCTTTTCTGGGTCTGCCTTCTCGATATTGGTGCTTTAGCATCAAACCCCTGAAAACGACGGCTTTTATCCCTGTGATTATTGGTTTTGCCTTGGGTGGTTTTTGCTCTGTTTTTTCGGTCGATTTCCGGGTCAAACGGTTTGTTATACTTTAGCATCCCGTAAATTATCCGAAGAATCTTGTGCATGCACAGTCCCAAGGCTGCCATCTTTTCCATTCCTTTTTCAGTGTGCTTCAAATAGATTTCGCGAATTAAAGGGTTGGATTGAATGGCAACCATAGCAACCATATATAGAATTTGCCGGGGTACTGTACGTCCTTTTTTACTCATATGAAAACCCCAGGCACCGTCCCCGCTTTGTTTGTAAACAGGATGCAGACCAAAGAATGAGGCAAGTTTTTTTGCTGATGCAAACCGCTCCACCGACCCTATTTCAAGTATCAAGCCGATAGCGGAAAAGTCACTGATCCCCGTGAATGTCTTGAGCAGTTTAACTTCCGGCACATCGCACTTATCCGCCATCATTTTTGTTTGGGCTTCAATGGATTTTGATATTAATCTGATTTGTTTTACGGTTGCCTTAATTATTTGTTCTGTAATCTGATCATTGGCTGACGCAACACTTCTCTTGGCTGTTTCAACCAGCTCTTTGGCTTTTTTAGGTGTCACATAAGGAATCAGTGCTACAGAAGATTTCCTTGCTCTGGCCAGCTTAACCGCTGTTGGATAACGTGACAAAAGGCTAAGAACCCAATTCGGAGTGCTATGTTTACAGTAAGCTAAAATTTCCGGATTCGCCGTGTATAGGTTGGATTCCAATTGATTGAGCAGTTGAGTCTTCTGCTTGGTCAACATCTTGATAAAGCTCCACTGCTTCCTCAGGCTCGTCAGTGGATCCTGTTGCTGATAAAGCACTTTTTCAGGATGTTCGATCATGTACTTAGCAACATTCTCGGCGCTGATTTTGTCTGTAATATTGCGGTCTAATCCAGCCTTACTATTGTTATGGACCCCGCAGGGATTTAATCTGGCCGTGTTAAGCGGCAAAGCACTCTGGAATTTAACCAGAGCATCAAACCAGTTGTTCTCGTAGCCGCCAGTGCTTTCTACTGCGGCATAGATTTGCGCTTTGGCGTGATGTGTGCAAAACATAGAAAGGATGTTGTAAAGCTTTTGATGTCCATCAAAAGTATCATCCAGCTGAAAGTTTTCTTCTACGCACTGCTTTGCCGAGTTGAGAAGAATAAAATCTGAATACCCTTTGCTCACGTCGATGCCTAAATAATAATGGTTCACCACAGCCTCCTTGTCGGTAAAAGGGTCAAAAACCAGGAATCATCAGCCTTGTCCAATACGGTGTCGGTGCACCAAGTTGTTCCCCGACTTAAACCTGGTGGAAGGAAGACACTAAAGTCCGGGCTCGAAGCCCAAGGCACTTACCTTCTCTTCCCACATTATTGACGATTTTACCGAAAAGGAACAGATTAGTTTTAATCCGTACAACTTGTAATATTGGAGGGCTGGGGACATCCCCCGTACCCTCAATGCTAACTCTCATATCTAAATTTTAGTATACAAGGCACTTTTCCTCTCTCCCCCGTGTCGTTCGTGGTAAAGCCTGGCCTGATGCATGAAGGCCTCAATCCGGGTAATCATATTGGTCCCCCTCTGTCCGTCATAAACGGCGTGCAAAACCGGGATGTTCTGGTAGGCTCTCAGGGCGTTCTTAAAGATCGGCACTGTGATATTGCCAAGCATACAGTTAAGCACAAAAAGGTTGCAGATACCGGAGATCCCTGAAGCAGCAAAGCGTCTGACACGTGTCGTTAGTGTAGCCAGCACCGGATCGATATCATAGTAGATGAAGGGTCTGGTTTCACGAAGAATGGTTTTGGCGTCAAGAGTTCCAAAGGGACGCAGTTCGCTGGGCAGGCATGCTTGTGCCTGTCTGACCCAGGACATAACCCACTGGTTGCGTAAAAAATAGTAGAAAGCTGAACCCACCTTCCCTTCTCTCAAGCGACCTCTGTGGTAATAATGCTCGGAAAAGAGGGTGTAAAAGTTCGAGACTGCAAGACCATGGATCATCACTTCAGCGCCCAGTTTCTCAAGGGTCTGTACAATGTCCTGGTTGGCCCAGCTATTTAACACCGTGTAGAATTCCCCGACAATGCCAATGGTTGGACGCTTCTCGGACCGGTCAACGGGCACGGTCCCAAGGGCTTTCACTGCTCGTTTCAAGGCCGAAAGGACCTCCCAACTCCATACGGAAGGCCTGCCGTTTGGTTGTGCTACGGCCCTGGCAATGCCCTGAATGCCGTCGGCATAAAACCGATCGGTCTCTCCCGGATTTTTCTCATAAGGACGCACGTGAAGTCGAACCCTTTCAAGCACTTCAGCAGCCAACCAGCCTTGCCACAGCAGCTTGGTAAATCGCAGGCCAAAGAGTCCTGAAAACTCGTCAAAGCGGGTGGAAGTAAGGGGGGCAATGACGGGAATTTGAGGCAACCCCATGCGTTTGAAAAGATCAGCATGTCCGATCCCGTATTGAGAAAACCTGCAGGCGCCATCGTAGTTTTGCATCAAGATGGCAGCACATTCAGGATCGAAGTCCGGCTTACGGGTCAGCTTCACAAACTCCCCGCAAGTTACAATGAAAGGATGACACTCCCTGCCGGAGGTAACCTGTCTGCCCAGGTGCTCGCTCTCATCGTCGGGTTCAGGAAGCACTTGCGCATCAAGGCCGATGGCCTCAAAGGCAGCCTTAACCACTGCACAAAAAGCAGTTGATACATAGGGAAAATAGAGGGTCCGATTCTCTAGACGCTTCAGGACATATCTCTCAGGATTCCAAGCGTCGATGCTCCTTTGCCTGGCCTTAATCACCAGATTGAGGCGGCCGGGCACGGGCGCCCTTGTCCCTTGCGCACTATCCAGGGTGTCCAGAAATGCTTCGATGCGGGTCACCATGCCTGCATCGCCCGTGTGGTCGTCCACCTCGAGTACAAGGCAGGGTTTGTTAGAAATTTCCGCCTCCATATATTTCATGAGGAAGGAATCCGGCCCGCACCCGAAGTTAGTCAGCAGCACCGGAAAGAAGCGATGATCATTACTGATCCAAATGAGCGCCCTCAAAAGATCGCGGGTGTTCTTCCAGACCACATTCTCGTAGTGATCGGCAAGGGCGATTTCTTCAAGGGGTAGCATATCAAAGGGAATTACAAGTTGTCCTGCCTGTCTCAGTTTCCTGGAAAGATGAAGATTCAGGCCGGGATCAAAGATATTGTGGGTTTTGCCCAACAAGACAAGGCACCGGTCCGTTGGTCCCATGGAGGCCAAAATCTCCTTCCCACGGTTTTTGCGCCATTTTTCAAAGTCTTTCTGCAATTGCCAGGCCTCCCCTATGGCCTTTCCGGTTGTCTCAGCACTATGGCCCAAAGACTTACCCAGATCCAATAGCACACGATCAACCTCCCGCCTTGAACGACTCCACCGCATGATCGGCGCCAGCAGTTTAACGCTTGAGCCCATGGCTGCTCTCACCATATAGGGCAAGGACTGAACATACGGGCAATTATAGCTCCGGGATTTCTGATTGCCGGCCTCTCGCTGATCGATCTCGCAGGGGAGTATGATCCGGCCCGCCCCTTTTGATATGAGATCGACAATGTGACCGTAGACTGCCTTTATGGGAAAACAGGTCTCCGAAGGAACATGACAGAGACCTCTTTCGATTAAGCTCTTGTTCGTGCCTTCTGAAAGAACCACAGGATGGCCAAGTCTACTGAAAAAAGCGCTCCAAAAGGGAAAATAATCGAAGAAGCTCAAGGCCCTGGGAATGCCGATACTCTCTCCGGCCCCTTCTGAAACGTCTCTTTTCTCGTCAAAGCACTTCGTGAGCTGACTTCGCCGCTCCCTGAAAAGATCAGGCAGGTGGGCATAGGCATGACGAACAGAGGACTTATCGTATCGTCCGCACAGGCTGCCATAGTAGGAGCGGAGCGTGCCATCTATAAAGATTTGATGAATACTGCACAGATTAGGGCATTTTTGGCATTCAAAGGTCTTCACCTCATAGGGACGATCCTTGAGATAGAATCCTGCAAACCGGCTGGACCCGCGCTCGCGGCCCATGGCTGCCAATGCTGCGCCCTGGGCGCCGGTGACATTATGGTGCTCCGGGCTGACTAGAGGCTTCCCCAGGATATTCTCAAAGGCAGCCGCAACGCTCTGATTCGCGGCCACGCCTCCCTGGAACAAAATACGGTTCCCCACCTTTTTGGCGCCGACCACCTTTTCCAGATAGTTGTATGCGATGGCATATGAGAGTCCTGCGGTCAAATCGCTTAGGTTCTCGCCCGTTTGTTGGTGATGAATCAGATCAGATTCCATAAATACCGTGCACCGAGCGCCAAGATCGGCCGGCCTACCGGAGGAAAAGGCAAGATCACTGAAGGTCTTGCGGATCGGCACCTTAAGGCGAGCAGCCTGTTCTTCCAGAAAAGAGCCTGTTCCGGCCGCGCAGACCTTGTTCATCTCAAAATCCACTACTTGCCCATTATTACATCTTATGTATTTGGAGTCCTGGCCGCCAATCTCCATAATGGTATCCACTTCAGGGTCGAAGTGCATGGCCGCCCGTGCCTGAGCCGAGATTTCATTGATCACCACATCTGCCCCAACAAAATCTCCAATAAAGTATCGGCCGCTTCCCGTCACACCCACTCCACAGACGCGCACATTATTGCCCACCTTGCGGGCCATCTCTTCAAGGCCTGCTCGAACCGTGTCAACTGGTTCCCCCTGGGTATACCAGTACTGTTTGGCAAGCAGTCGTCCCTCTCTGTCAATGAGCACGATATTTGTGCTGACGGCCCCGACATCAATACCCATAAATAGATCAACAGAATCCCCTGGTTTTATCCCGTAGTATGTATCCGTTGTTTCCTCGCAGTCCTTTCGAGAGACCAGGGGTTTCAGGTGGGCTGCACGACTGCGATGTCCGGCCGTCTTAAGGGCGCTCCTGATGCTTTCAACAAGGCGATTCGTGGATTGGGGTAAACCCGTGGTCCGGCCACGGGCCATAAGGGCTGAGCCAAAGGCGCCCATCACGAGAAAATGCTCCGGGATTATGAGGCTCCCTGCGCCATGTCCCAAAAGCGCCTCAAAGGCCCTCACCACACCTGGATTGGCAGCCACGCCACCCTGGAAGAGAACCGGTTTTTGAAATGCTTTCCCTTTACCCAGGTTGGTAATGAAATTAAGGGCAAGGGCGTTGCAAAGACCTGCAACGATATCAGATTTTGGCGTGCCTTCCTGCAGGAGGTGGACCATATCACTTTTCGCAAAGACGCTGCATCTGCCGGAAATCCTGGCCGGATGGTCGGCCCGAAGGGCCAGAATCCCAATGTCTTCAACAGTCATGCCCAGACGGTGTGCCTGCAAATCAAGAAACGAGCCTGTGCCTGCTGCGCAAACGTCATTAAGTACATGGTCCGCAATCATGGGTTCACCGGTTTTCGCGTCTCGATTCACAAAGATGAGTTTAGAATCCTGACCGCCGATTTCGATAATGGTGCGAACATCCGGATAGAGATAACAGGCAGCTCTGGCCTGAGTGACGATCTCATTAATATCCGGCGCAGAAAGGATATCGCCCACCAGTTTCCGGCCGCTTCCCGTGGCGACAATTCCTTCAAAACCGTCGAATTCAACACCTAGTTCCTCCAGGGACCCAAGTAGAATGGGCAACGGCCGTCCTTCAGTACGCCTGTAGATAGCCGTCTTGATCTGTGCTTCGGCGTCAATGATGACTATGTTCAAACTCACGGAACCGAGATCGATTCCCATGTACAACTTGGTACTCGTCATATTCGTCCATCAATGATGGCGATTGAAAACATGTTTTTGGATCAAAAAAATAGGCCCAAGGTGCAAGGCTAAGGGCTCAAGGACATATCCTTGGGCTTTCAGGGCTCACGCCTTATGCCATCGTAGTGTAGGCACTTTGCAACTAATTATCTATCATGCCTCTCTTTTTTTAACAAGGCTGAAAGGCATTTGACAACATGGAGCTCAGTTGGTAGACTTCTTTCACACAATAGAGAGGCGGTTTACCCCCTAATCCTTGAAACGAGGTTCTTGACATGATGGCTGACGAAGTTCTCATTTTCGGAAAAGATACTTGACCTTTCACCACGGCAGCCCGGGAGGCCGCTGCTCTTGAAGGCAAGAACGTGAAGTACCTGAACGTGGCAAACGATTCAAAGCACTTGGAAACGATGTTTGAGCACTCTGGCGGAAAACGCAGAGTCCCTGTGGTTGTGGAAGGGGGAACAGTAACGATCGGCTTTGAGGGAAAGACCTGAGCTGTTTAGCTGTTTGGCCGTCCCGTGAGGATGCAAAATCAAGTGACGGACAGAACCAAGGAAAATCACGTTCGGGACATGTCTCCAGGTCTAATCCTGGCCTGCCGGGACTTCTGTCTTGGGCACGGAGAGGTCGTTCTTGCCCTCAAGGGGCCTGACATTTCCGTTCAACTTGCCGCCAGCTTCCAGGCTTAAGCTCTTACAAATGATATTTCCACCAAAATTACCCGTCTGTAAGATTCTCAGGCTCTCATAGGCTGTGACATCACCTTCGAAGTCACCAGCGATAATCATCTCGCGAACTTTCGCATGGGCAACAACCCGGCTTCCTTCAACAGTAACCACTGCGTTTCCAATAAGAGTTCCTTCCAATACGCCGGCTATGATCAGCTTTCCCTCTGCGTTCAAGGTCCCTTCTACTTTGAGACCTTTGTCGATGATAGAAAGGCCTCCGGACTTATCCGCCATGACGCACCCCTCTTTCCAAATCGAGCAGGATTGAGCCGATGACCATGCTCTCTCTTTGAACTACAATCTTGCATCTGTTACGATCATTTGCGACTTCTCCTGAATCAATCTTTGAGGGAAAAGCCGAGCCATCAGAAAAAAGACGAACCTTTCTATGAATCCCCTTCAAAAAGGCTTGAACGCCGGCATTTGCAGCAATATTGGTCTTGATGTCGAGGATGTTGATTGTGTCTTGCGGATAAATGGGAAGCGTGTCTCCCGCAAAGAGACACTGCTTGACACCCTGGTTTATCTGGAGAATGACGTAGTCAAGCTTCGGTTCTGTTAACTCCACGAACAGTCGCCCCAACACGGCCTCGTGGTGGGTTACTACAACCTGATATTTTTCCCCTTTGCCATCGAGTGAATACCACTTCCAGAGATCCCGATCAGTGTGGATGACGCAGCCCCGATCCTCCCCTGTATTGTTCTGCCTGTCTCCCACATATCCCTTAAAATTCACTGTGATCTCGGAAGGATCTGCCAGGTTGGTAGTGATATCCACCAACTCGAGTCTGTCTCCTTTTACTAATGCCACACTGGCATGATTCATAAAAAGGTGCTCTTGACTGTTGATCCTTGTCTTAAAAAACATAACTTCAGGCAGCGCAGAAACCGTATAGGCTGGCCTCTGGCCTGGATCAAGAACGATGTTGATCATGCCGCACGGGTGATGATCTTTCCGGACTATGACCTGAGTTGGACGCTCAATTCGAATCGGCTTTCCCATGTCATTGAATGTTCCATGATCCAGAACGTCCGCGGTTAAGCCACGTTTGTAGTTCGCTTCGACGTTAGAAATGCTTACGACGTCAGCTTGCCTTACGCGCAGCGTATGCCCGTTTGGAATGGCAAAGGGTATGTTGCTGTTTACTGCCATGACTATGTATCGCATGACCGGAGGATCCAGATAGATGCCGGGAGTTTCCGGCACAACGCCTAGAAGCTCCATAAAGGCGTTGATGGCAAGATTGTGGTGGCGCACTTTCATCTCCAGAGACAGAGACTTGCTGCTCTCAATGCCAAACGCAGGGATACCGCACTGAAACAGGGCATAGTATGTTGCAGATTTTCGCTGCTCAGCGTGAAGGGTGTCGGGATCTTTTGTACGATGGTTGTTGAAACGGAACAGATGGCCCGGCTCCTTTATGTGGGTATTCATTTTCTTTGTGACACGCTCTGCCATGTCGCCCAAATGCAGGATTTCTCCGGTTTCGGGCACAGTGTGGATATTGCAGTCGGCAATAATCGATTGCCCATAACATTTGGGGTTCCTCATGGGGCCTTCCCAACGATCGGAGTAAAAACCCGAGCCGTCATGGAGATTCAGGAGGCAGTCGCTTTCTGAAATGAGCTGTTTCAGGATAGAGACGATTTTGGTCTCATAGTTCTCTTTGGAACTCTGGGCAAACTTCCGGTTCATGTCTTCATTGATCTTGCGGCGGTTTAGGACAATGGAATAAAAATTTGCCCTTGGCACGACGATCAGATTCCCTCTGGCCAGAGCCATATCCGCATAGAGGTCGGCGGACAGGAATCCTCCGGGTTCGTTTCCTTGAATACCACCTATAAGAAGCAGGGTCTTGCCAGGCTCCTTGCCGTATATCCTGTAAACATGAAGTTCGTGATCGCTGCCCTGAAAAAAAACCTCATGGGTTCGTTTGGCCCAACTCATGGCAGGCATCAAACAAAGGGCAGCTACAAGCAACAGCAAAATTCCCGCCCATTTCTTATTCGAATCTGCAAATGCAAGGACTCTAATCATAAAGCATAGGCCTTCCCTTTGTCATTCTCGCAGTATTTCGGGCACCTGATAAACCTTCTCTACCAGCAGACTCCCCGTTTCTGTAAACACGTAAATAGTGGCGGTCTCGAATTGTTCAATATACTGTATCTGAGGGACTGTGCCGCGAACGTACTTGAACCGTGCAATGGAAAAATACTGCCCCCTTTTAAAGATAGTCGGCCTACCATCCTTCAAAGGTGTCCACGGCGAACCTCTGGCAGGCTCTTGAGACCCCTCTTCGGGTTTGAAAACCACGAATGTGTATCCCTTGACCTTCCTGCCTGGGGGCCCAATGTTTTTTAGACTGAACCGGAATTTCACCGAACGTGCTTCAACTTCTTGCCAAATTTCGAGGTTCTCAACCAAAAGGTTTTCTGGGGAAACCTGTTCCACATCGTCGCCAGACTCGGCTTCATCCTCGTCCGTCGGCTGTGCAGGTGTGGGCTCCTCAACAGGTTCCACTTCCTCGGATGGGACATCCTTTGCATCTGCACTGGCAAAGACAGCGGCGGGTTCCGCTTTAGATATGGCTATCGGCGGCTTTTTGTCAGCCACTGCTTTATCTTCTGTCTTGGCTGGTTCTGTCTTCTTCTCCAGCCGGACCTTCTTTTCCGGCTTAACCACTGTATGAGGCTTTGCCTTTTCCTCTGGTTTTGCCTTGGTCTCAAGAAAAGCCAAGCGAATCTGAGCCTCCTCCTTGGCCTTGTTTGCTGCAACAAGCTCTGACTGAGCTTGATCCAGACCTTTTACCAAGGATTCGTGCTCAGAGAACATCTTATAATAGGAATACATGGCAAAAACCGCAAAGGCGCAGATAGTAGCGAAGCCTACTGTCAGACAGACTATCAATGGTTTTGACAGTCGAAACGAGACAATGTTGCCGAGTTCTCCAACCAAAAGGAGAGTCCGGGACTTAGCCTCTTTTGGTTCGCGGCGAGGGCTCGCTACTCTCGAATCTTGTGCCATGCTTCCCGATAGATCTTCCATAATCCCCCAACACGTTTAAGGCGAAGGCGTTTCATGCCCACAGACTGGTTTCCACTTGAATGGTATCGCTGCAGAAATGTTGCAGTACTCTGATTTGACTTCTGGCAGATATCCAAGTCTTCTATTAAAACGCGGATTGAATCATAGCGTTTATTAAGTCTCTCCTTATAGCGAATCCAGGCCGCCAAGTCCATCCTTCGAGCGTAAAAATCGTCTGCATAGCACGCCCTATATCTTGCAATATCTTTTGAACTCCACGCTTCCGCCCATTCGGCGATGAGTTCGGCAACGGCCTTGTAGTCTTTCTGCAGGCGGTCCAGGCGAGCCAGCGAGGCAGCCATCAGATGGTTCGCTTCAGGTTTGGTGGCGCCTGGCTGGTACACCTCCTCAACGATCTTCCAGGTGTTCTCATCCTGTTCAAGAAAGAGCTTCTTCGTGCCAACCGTCATTGCGTGACGACCCAGGTGCAGGACCTGATCAAACAGAACCACGACACATGGGTTTCCCACAGTGATAGTCACGTTTCTAAGACTCATACCAAAGGCAATTCGCGCCTTTTGCCATGCTGTGCGAATAGGGTCCCAAGCCTCCCACAACCTGTCAACGCCTGCTGAAGGCTCGCTATAAGAGGCGCAATACTTGACCTTGTCTCCAGTGGTAAATGCGCTTTTCCAGCCTTCCAAGAGTTCGGTGACGCCCTTTCGTTTTGCGGCGTGGCTTTCGGGCGACACCATGTGAAGCCTTTGTTCTATGATGACGGGCGTGCGATTCAAGCGGATGTACGGCGCCAGCGTATCAATGTGACCGTTCTCCACCACCACGCAGCCGTTTGAATCACGGGGTTTGAGGGGCTTGTTGGTTCCGTGGAGCCAGATATTGTTGCCGTCTCGTCCATGTCTCCGATCCAAAAGATTCGGATAATCCATAACAAAGGCCCTGTTGCCGTAAGTAGGGCTCAACTCCCTTTTTTTAAAGGCCTTTGTGAAAAAGTAGATCCCTTCGGGCGTCTTTCTGTCGCCGGATTTTTCCTTTTTCCCTGGAACCTCACCTGTTGAACAGGCAAACCTGTGCTTCAGGGTGAAGCCATCCTTGCATTCATAAACGCTAAGTGTCTGAGAATGTGTCTCAACGACAATCGCATGGGCCGGGCCATCATCCCAATCCAGGCTGATAAGGCTCTCCGGAACGAAATGAACGCCTGGTTGCTGGCCAGGGGAGACGATGTTGGCATTGGCAACCGTGAACAGAAAAAAAAGGGCCAGGCTCTGCAAGAGCAACGCCCTAATGACGCTGGAAGTCTTGGAAGCAAATCTCATCGGAGAAAACTTTGCGAAAGATAGAATAGGTAAATGTGCTAATCGCCGGCTAGACGCATAAATAGCATATCAACGCACGGCCCTATGCCTTCACTCAGGCAATGCAAAACCCGTGCCCTCACAGCCGTAGACCAATCCCTTTCCTCCTGTCGTCAGTCTCCTTGTGTCCTTTGGAATCGTTCCCCCGCCGGCACGCCCATTTCCAAAAACTGATGATCAGGATTTCTTCGCTTCGCGTATCCACCGGAAGGAGATAAACTGTTACTATGTGCATGTGAAGAAATCAACTCAAAAAACCAACCTCGCAGCTTGAGCAGTCGGCTGCATCAGTGACCTCCCTGACGCTGACGCCATCGTAGCCCGTCTCAGCAAACATGACTTCAGCCTGATTTAGGAAACGTTCTTTGACAGGGCCCACTTTGCCTCTTCTTGCGTCATTGTTTGACCGCATCCGAGGCGAGAGGGATGCTTGTGGCTGTAGAAATTCGATCTTCCCGGGCAAAATGCGTCCATACGGCTGCCCCGCCGCACGTGTCAATAAGTGTAGAAATTATACCACCATGGAGCGCTGGGCGGCGTTTATCACCTATGAACTCCTTTCGAAAAATGAGAGAGAACCTTGCAAATCCTTCCCTCAATTCGTCAACCTTAACACCAAGATACTTATTGAAGGGGACTTGCTCCTCCATGAACACGACTATCTCTTTGAAGCTTTTTTTCGTTTTGTCTCCCGCAGAAGTTCTTCTTGGTGGCCGGCATCTCTACAAACCCCTAATTTCCCTGGCCAGGTCCTCCAGACTGTGGCTGTAGCGGAAGGTATTGCCATCCAGAAAAATATTTCGCAGGACAGCATGTCCATCCACAGCGACGAAAAGATGAATTCCAATCCTATGATAACGGGGGAAGAAACGAGGGTCTTGTTTATCTAATGGAGCATTGCTATCGGAACCCGGGCGGATGAGAAATGTGCCGAAATCGTCCGGAAGATTCCATCCAAAGCGAACCTGCGCTCCGGCATTGGCCAGAGTAGCAACATTTCCTAAAGCACACCCCACATGAGGAATTAAATCATATCCGAAACCACTGCCGATTCCTGACTGTACCAGTTTCCATTTACGTCCATAGAAGATATTCAAAACAGGTTCATCCTTGAGTTGATTATGCCAACCTTTAGGGTCGGTTGAATCGATCCACTCATGGACTACTTTCTGACAGTCCTCAGCATAAGAATGCCGACCAACGATCCCCAGGTCAAATTCCAGGGTATCCATTCGACAGCTATTTTTACTGTGGAACCCAATTGCAATGTAGGTTATTCCGGCATAGGTGTCGCCGCTAAGATTTTTTCCCCGCTTTGTGCTAACTTAAATTCCCCACCTTGATGCGCATAGGTTTGTGATTTGATGTATGCATTCGACACCCCGCCTTATCCCGCCGATCCCCCAAAATAGCCCGCCGGCTGTTTGTAGAGATTGCTTTGTACCCAGTGGAGGGAATTTGGTGGAGGATGATCAGGGCGATCGGTTTTGGATGCCAATAACAGCATTGAGATATCGAAGTTGCTCAAAGAGGCTCTCCATTTGCTGTTCGAGCCCTTCAATGCGTTTTATTATGGGGCTGCCGGGGTAGGCCTTGGGAGAGGC
>Ga0209986_10000724_pt1 | contig 32618 bp, 29 predicted proteins | sample BlataG_FD_183168 | JGI IMG/M metagenome (GOLD analysis project Ga0209986, IMG submission 183168) | Deep subsurface microbial communities from Black Sea to uncover new lineages of life (NeLLi) - Black_00105 metaG (SPAdes) (version 2) | ecosystem: Environmental > Aquatic > Marine > Oceanic >...
CGAGGCGGGAGGATGGTTCTTGTGGTGTTCATTTCGATCTTGGAAAAATCATCAATAACTTCAAAGACGTGCTTGTCTCCTTTTTTTACTGGGGCCCAGAGATCAGCCTCCTCGGAAATGATTCTCAAGAAAGGAAATAAGTTATCCTTTTTTAGTTTGATTACTCTCATTTTTTGTTTCCTTTTGTTTTCATTGAATTATCTTTTTTATGGAAGAGAGAAAATTGTAAAAATTGAATAAAAAACATATACATCTAAATTTTCTTAGACTTCTAATACATTATTTGTTATGCAAATTATATGCCTGATTTATAAAAAAAGAAAAGATTATGACATTTATTTAAATCATTGTATCAGAAGAAGATAGAAGCTTTTATATTCAGAGAGTACTACTAGATGAGATGGAGTTGTTAAGAAGAAGGGGAATTTTTCCCCACTCACTGTTCAATTTTTACCTACTTTCTCAGCAGGTTATTAGATTTTGTATTTATTGATTTTTGACGCAAGAGTTTTCCGGTCTATACCGAGAATCTTTGCTGTCTTGCTTTTGTTATTATATTGAGCCTGAAGAACGGTTTTGATGTATTCCTTTTCTATCTCTTCAAGGGTTTTATACTTTCCTCCAGCCACATGAAAGAGGGAAGCAGTGGAACTTATTCCGTGATACACTAAGTCCTTTATTTCGATCTCATCGCCCTGTGATAGCACCACGGCCCTTTCTATGGTATTTTCCAATTCTCTGATATTTCCAGGCCAATCATACTCCATCAAAGCTTTTTTGATTGCAGGGGAGATACTGTTGATCTTCTTGCTTGCCCTTTTGTTGTATTTCTCCAAAAAGTGATCGATAAGGAGAGGAATATCTTCTTTTCTTTCCCTTAAGGAAGGAAGATGAATGGGAACCACGCTCAGACGGTAGAAGAGATCTTCCCTGAATTTCCCTTTTCTTACACAATCTGCTAAATTTTCGTTTGTGGCTGCTATGATGCGGGCATCAATTTTGATTGGCTTGGTGCTTCCAATTCGTGTTACCTCCCGTTCTTGAATGACCCTTAAGAGTTTTGCCTGGATATTGAGGCCGATATTGCTGATTTCATCTAAAAAGATCGTCCCTCCATTAGCTACTTCAAATCGCCCATGTTTTGTCTCATAAGCTCCGGTAAAGGATCCTTTGACATGGCCAAAAAGTTCGCTTTCAAAGAGGGTCTCTACCAGAGCTCCGCAATCCACAACAACAAAAGGCGCATTCTTTCTGAGACCGTGGTTGTGAATTTCTCGGGCAAGAAGTTCTTTTCCTGTGCCGCTTTCTCCGGTGATAAGAACTGTGCTTTCAGCAGAGCTGACCCTTCTCACAATATCTAAGACTTTTTCCATGGCTTTGTTTTTCCCGATGACCATATCAAATTCGCTCTTCTTTTTTAACTCTTCGCGGAGATAGATGTTTTCGAAGAAAATTTTTCTACTTTCCAAGGCTTTATCGACGATTATATGCAGCTCTTTGGGACTGAATGGTTTGGCCAGATACTCAAATGCCCCTCGTTTTATGGCTTCAACTGCAGATTCTATAGTAGCGAATCCGGTTATAATTATAACAGGAGTTTCAGGACTTTCTTCTTTTATTTTGCTTAAAATCTCCATTCCATCAAGGCCTGGCAATTTTAAATCAAGGAGGACAACATGAAAGAATTCTTTCTTGAAGTACTTTAAGCCTTCTTTTCCATCCTTGGCTTCTTTGACCAAATAGCCTTCTTTTTTGAGGGCTTGACTACAGGAGTCTCTGATGGCTTCCTCATCATCTACGATTAAAATATTGGTTTTTTCAGTCATGTTCAAGTTCCCTCAAAACAGGGAGTTTAACAGTAAAAGTAGAGCCCTTGTCAACCTGGCTTTGAACTTTAATTGTTCCCTGGTGCTTTTGGATAATGCTGTAACTGATGGCCAGGCCTAAACCAGTACCCTTGCCAACTTCTTTTGTTGTAAAAAAAGGCTCGAAAAGTCTCTCTTTATCTTCTTTTCTTATACCATGGCCTGTATCAGAAAACTTAACTTCTATATGCGTCCCATCATCAGTCAGAGATGTAATAAGGGTGAGGATTCCGTTTCCGTCCATGGCTTCTGCTGCGTTAAGAATAATGTTCATAAAAACCTGTTGGAGTTGGGCGCTGTCGGCAACTGTCCTGGGTAAATTTGAAGAATACATTTTTTTTATAGTTATGTTTTGAAATAGTGCCTGGCGTTCCACGATGGCCAGAGAACTTTCTACGATTTCATTGATATCTATCAGGGAGGTTTCTGGTTCTTTGGGACGAGCAAACTCAAGCAGACCTTTGACAATGTCTTTGCAACGAGAAGTTTCTTTGACTATTTTTTTTAGATTTTCATAATGAGGACTATTTTTGTCTGTATCTTCTAAGAGAAGATGGCTGTAGATGAGAACACCTCCTAAGGGGTTGTTTATTTCATGAGCTATACCTGCTGCCAATTTTCCCAGAGAGGCTAATTTTTCTGATTGAGCGAGATGGGCTTGCATTTCTGTCAATTCTTTTGTTCGTTCCTCCACTTTTTTCTCTAAAGTTTTTCCCCATTCGATAAGCTTTTCGTTGGCAGCTTTTAGATCTGCTGTCATTTGATTAAAGGAATTGGCTAAGTAGCCGATTTCATCACTGGATTTTACTTCAACCTTATGGGATAAATCTCCTTTGGCTATTTTTTGAGTTGCAACTACCATCCTCTGCAATGGATTAATGATTCTGGTTGTGGAAAAGTAAAGGATAACCAGCAGCAAGATGACGCAGAGTAAAGCAAGTACAGTGAAAGTGAACATAACTCTGTTGGTGGTATCAATGTAGGGTTTTTCCAGCATTCCCACATAAAGGATGCCGATAGTATTACCAGCTATATTTTTTATAGGCTCATAGGCTGTTATGTACCAATCGTTGACCACAAAGGCTCGGTCAATCCAGGGTTTCCCTTCCACCAGGACAGCATTATTAACTTCTTTTGAAACTCGTGTACCTATAGCTCGTTCTCCTCTTTCATTTTTAACATTGGTAGAGATGCGCAGGTCATGCTGAAATATTGTGGCTGTTCCTATTTCTCGACCTTTGTATTTCTCTCCCTTATAGATAATTTCTTTTACCCGGTCGACAATTTCATAATTGCGGTTAAGTAATATTCCCCCGTAAAGGACACCGAGGAGCCTGTTGTTTTCATCGACAATAGAAGAGGCGGCCTTTAACATAAGGCCGCTTGTTTCTTTGTTTTCAGGTCTGGGAGCTGCTTTTGGAGTTTCGATAAATTCCATGTAAGCTTTATAAGATAGGTCTTCACCTTCTTTAAGGAGTTCTTTCCTGGTAATAATCTGGGGATGAGCCAGAATGCCTCTATTAAGGGCCCATTTTACTATTTCATCCTGAGACATATCATCTCCTACAACACTTGGATTTCTGGTTCTAACAATTACCCTTCCTTTATGATCTGTGAGAGTTAATATGTCTAATTCATATTCTTCCCGTACTCGGCCAAGATATTTTAAGAGAATATCTTTTTTTTTAATTCTTATAGCGTCATGCAAACTTTCTCGAGCAGCGGTTAAACTGACAATTTCTTTTATATCGTGGAGTTTTTCGTGGAAGACCATCCAGGCAGCAGCTAAGTCATGTTTGACTTTTGCTTGGGCCTGAGAGATAAGAGTATTTTTTACCAATCGCGAACCAAAACTCAAAGACAATAAACCTCCGATAATAATGACAAAAAGAAAGCTGAGTATAAGTTTTGTCCTTAAGGATAGAGGAGAAAATTTCATTCTATTCTGTAAAGAAAGATTTTTATTGAAAGTCATTATACAATAAATGAAAAAATTAGTTCAACCATAAGAAAGGGTATGAATTATTTTTTTTGTAAAAAAAAAGAATCTTGAATCTTTTCATAGCTAACTATTCTAGCCTTAAGTACAACCCATCTTTAACACTTGTAAAAATTATCTTCCTTTATTTCATAATGATTTATATGGCGACAGGCCAGGGAAAAGGCGTGCATGGTGCGATTGAGAAAGCCTGTAAACTGTGTTAGAAGAGTGACTGAGTCATAGACCTTGATATCAAAGGATTCTTTGACGATATAGACCATGAATTGTTGATAAATGATCAGTCACTTTTTTTCGCCCTCTTGTTCTCCTAGTTTTTGGAACATAATGGCTCATAATCTTAAGGTAATCCAGTGTAACTTTGATATTTTTCTTCAATCCGGAATCAACAAAAAAGTGGCCGAATTAAATCTAATTGGTTGGTCGGAATAAATCAGATTTAGTGGTCAGTTCGGACTGATTTATTTTTCACCGTCACCTGGGGAGCGTATCTTTTTGTCTTCATTCTTTTTCTGCGTGCGGTCTTATTGATAAGTTGGAGGTCTTTTTTATACTCGATCATTTGATTAAGTTCGCAGTTCGCGCAGTTAAAAAGTCTTGTACAGACTCGGAAAGAAATATCTCCACTCAAAGTAAATACGCACTGATTTTCTCCTAATCGAGAGTAAAGTTTGTCGAGGTAAGGTTTGATTCTTGGGTCATTTCTAAATTTCTCCTGTTTCATCATTGCTACATAAAAATCACATCCTTTATGACATTCATAACCACGAGTGCACATGCGTTTCTTGACTATCCCTGCTTGCGTCCAGATGCATGGAGTGGGTAACTCCTCTTCAACTATTGGTTCTTCTACAGGTATTTCAGAAACCACTTCAACTTCGTAAGATTTCTTGATTAAGGTTTCAAGATAGTCTAGCTCAAAAGGTTTTGTAAGATAATCAATAGCACCTCTACGCCTTGCCTCCTCTTCAGTTTCAAACGAAGGATAAGCTGTGATGATGATAACTTTCGCTTTCGGGTTCTTCACTCTTACTTCTTTTAGAACGGAAAGTCCATCACGACCTGGTAATTTAAGATCGACTATCATGACGTCGTAGTGTTCTAAATTAATTTTTTCCAGTGCATTATCACCATCATTGGCAGTGTCAACCTTGTGACCTTCTCCTGAAAAGTAATCGAACAATGCCTCCCGCATAATATCCTCATCTTCTACAACCAACATAGATTCTTTTTTCATAATAAACCTCCAATATTTGTTTTTATTAACCAATTTTCCATTAGGACAGTTTTGACGATAATAATTATCCTATTGGAATTAGTATTCTCATTAGGATTTCTGATACTGCAAATAGTGTGCCAATAGAGATATAGTTGAATGATTATTTTAAGAATTGAACTAACTATATAAAAATAAATGGGTTATGATAAAAAACAAGATTGTGGAAAGACTGTCAAAAAGGAGAATGGTGTATATTAATTGGACGCTACATGTCTAAATTATTGACAGTGTAATTGTATTTTTTTAGCTTATTATAAAGAGTCATCCGCCGAATACCAAGTATATTCGCTGCCTTCGAGATATTGCCTTTTGTCTCCTCAAGCACACTAAGAATATGATTTCTTGTCACCGCCTCGATGGTTTTTTCTTCTGTAGGAGTTGGATAAATAATGTCCTGTGGAAGTTCAGCCAAAGTAATTGCATTATTCTTTGATAGAATTACACCGTGTTCGACCATGTTTTCTAACTCTCTAACATTACCAGGCCAGGAGTAATTCAGCATATATTCAACTACCTCAGGAGAAAAAATTTTGTTTCTTTTATTATTTTCTTCAGTATACTTTTTTAAGAAATGCTCTGCCAGTGGGAGGATATCCTCCTTTCTATCCTTAAGCGGAGGGAGGTTAATAGTTACTACTTTTAATCGGTAATACAGATCCTTTCTAAATTCATCCTGTTTAACCAGGGTTTTCAAGTCCCTGTTTGTAGCCGTAATGACACGGACATCAACATCAATTTCTTCGTTACCACCAACTCTAGTAATCTTTTTCTTTTCAAGTGCTCTTAGTAGATGGATCTGTGTATTAGTGTTTATCTCACCTATTTCATCAAGAAATAAAGTGCCTTTGTCTCCCGCCTCGAACTTACCTTTCTTTCTTTCCACCGCACCTGTAAAGGAACCTTTTTCATGACCGAAAAGTTCACTTTCCAGCAAACTTTCTGGAAGGGCTGCGCAACTAGTGACAATAAAGGGATTGTTTCGACGTTGACCTTGATGATGAATAGCCCGGGCAATAACTTCCTTTCCCGTACCAGTTTCTCCAGTAATTAATACAGTGGCACTAGTTGGAGCTATTATTTTAATAAGTTCAATTATCTTTAACATCTTAGGGCTTTTAGCGATGATACCTTCGAATTGGAATCTACTTTCGATCCTCCGCCGCAGTGAGATATTTTCCTCAATCAGATCCTGATGTTCCACCAAATTTTTTATGAGATGGTCAATTTTTTCCGGGCAGAATGGTTTTTCGACGTAATCGTAAGCGCCTTCTCTTATCGCGGTTATTGCTGTTTGAATTGTCCCGTGAGCCGTTATAATGACCGTTGAGATTGTAGGAACTATTTTTCTTGCCTTTTTCATTAGTTCGATACCATCCATGCCTGGCATGATTAGGTCGGCGAGCATAATTTTGATCTTCTTCTGCCTAATTATTCGGAGTGCTTCCTCTCCAGATTCGGCAGTTACCACTTTATAACCAACACTTTCTAGCCAGTCGTGGAGTGATTCTCTCACTATATCTTCATCGTCCACGACGAGTATTTTTGTCTTTTTTCTCATCCATAACCTCTAGATATATTGCAAATGTTGTACCCTCGTTGGGCTCACTTTCTACTTCTATCTTACCCTTATGCCGCTCGATGATCCCATGAACAACTGAGAGTCCAAGTCCTATACCTTTGCCTTTTTCTTTAGTAGTGAAGAAAGGGTTGAAAAGTTTACTCAGATTTTCTTTGGAAATACCAACTCCTGTATCACTGATATCAATTTTAGCGGTATTTTTAGATGATTCACCGATTTTAGTACGTTCAGTAACCGATGTGGTGATTGTTAAGTTACCGCCATTAGGCATTGCCTGACTCGCATTCAGGATGATATTTATCAATACCTGCTGGATTTGGTCAAAATCCGCAAGAACAAGAGGAAGTTGCATATCTAATTTCTTCTCAAGCCTTATATTTTCAAGGCTAATTTGATGTCCAACTAATGACAAAGCTGCTTCTACTAGTTTATTTAGATCGACTGGTCTTAGGGCTGGTTCTGATTGGCGTGAGAAATCGAGAAGATTTCTGATTATCCGGGAAGTTCTCTCCGTTTCCTTTTCCATCTTTAAAAGCTGCGGTTCTGTTTTTTCTGTCTGTAGTTTTTTTTCTTTATACTTCTTAAGAAAAAGTTTTATATAGATCAGAATACCAGCTAATGGATTATTCACTTCGTGCGCAACACCGGCGGCTAACTGACCTAAGGAGGCTAATTTTTCAGATTGAATGAGATGGGCCTGCATTTCTGTTAGCTCTTTTGTTCGTTCTGTGACTTTTTTCTCCAGAGTTTTTCCCCATTCGATAAGCTTTTCGTTGGCAGCTTTTAAATCTGATGTCATTTGATTAAAGGAATTGGCTAAGTAACCAATTTCATCGCTGGATTTCACTTCAACCTTGTGGGATAAATCTCCTTTGGCTATTTTTTGAGTTGCTACAACCATCCTCTGCAATGGATTAATGATTCTGGTAGTGGAAAAATAAAGGATAGCCAGCAGCAAGATGACAGAGAGCGAAGCAAGTACAATGAAAGTAAACATAACTTTGTTAGTGGTATCGATGTAAGGTTTTTCCAGCATTCCTACGTAGAGGATGCCGATTGTTTTCCCATTTATGTTTTTTATTGACTCATAGGCTGTAATGTACCAATCGTTGACCACAAAGGCTCGGTCAATCCAGGGTTTCCCTTCCACCAGGACAGCATTATTGACTTCTTTTGAAACTCGTGTACCTATAGCCCGCTCTCCTCTTTCATTTTTAACGTTAGTAGAGATGCGCAAATCATGCTGAAATATTGTGGCTGTTCCTATTTCTCGGCCTTTGTATTTTTCTCCTTTATAAACAATTTCTTTTACCCGGTCGACAATTTCATAATTTCGGTTGAGTAATATTCCTCCATAGAGGACACCGAGGAGCTTGTTGTTTTCATCGACAACAGAAGAGGCGGCTTTTAACATAAGGCCACTCGTCTCTTTATTTTCAGGCCTGGGAGCCGCCTTGGGAGTTTTGATGAATTCCATATATGCTTTATCAGCCAGGTCTTCTCCTTCTTTAAGGAGTTCTTTCCTGGTGACAATCTGAGGATGGGCTAAAACATTTTCCTTTAATGCCCATTTTATGATTTCATCCTGGGATTGATCATCACCCACAACCTCAGGATTTCTACTTCTTACGATTATTCTTCCTCTTGGGTCAGTCAGGGTCAATATATCTAATCTGTATCTCTTTCTCATTCGGCTTAGCTTTTTTAAGAGAATATCTCGCTCACCGTATTTTATGTTATCATGAACTCCTTCTCTTGTTGCATTTAAACTTACTATTTCCTTTATATCATTGAGTTTTTCATTAAATACCATCCAGGCAGCAGCCAAGTCATGTTTGACTTTCGCCTGAGCCTGAGAGAGGATTGTGTTTTTAACCAACTTCCAACCAATACTTAAAGACAATAAACCTCCGATAATGATGACAATAAGAAAACTGAGTATAATCTTTGTTCTTAAAGAGAAATGAGAAAGTTTCATATTTATTATTGAGAGAAGTTTCTGATCAATTTTAATTATACTATAAATGAAAAAATCAGTTCAACCTAAGATTGCTATCAAGAAAGGATAAAGATAGAATTAAGATCGGATTAAATTTTATTATCTTTTCAACTGCTTGATGAGTTCCTTATTCTTGTCGTAAATATTAATAATGAGGGGCATATCTCCAGGAAGAGCATGGGTTCCACAGGCATGGCAGGGATCGTAGGGTCTGAAAGCCATCTCAGCCATGTTCAGTAATCCTTCCGAGACTTTACCACCCTTAATAAAAGCTTTGGCTGCTTTTTCAATGGACATGTTGATAGCAGCGGCATTGTTCACTGTGGCTACAATTAGATTGGCTTCAGTAATTATTCCTATTTCATCTGTTTTATAGTGGTGGAAGAGAGTACCTCTGGGAGCTTCAACAACTCCTACTCCTTCGGTAGGTGTTTCTGTGGGGATATTTCGGATGTTCGGATCAGTTATATCTTTGTTTTCCAGAAGCGTAATCATTGTTTCAGCAGCTTGTAAAGCTTCGATTAGACGGGCCCAGTGAAAAGCTAGGGTGTGGTGAGATGGTTTTCCGCCTAAGGTTTTGTACATTTTCTCATAATGTTCTTGTGCTAAAGGAGTAGCCATTCCGTCAGAGGCATTGAGACGGGCTAAAGGTGCCACCCGGAATACGCCGCTGTCTTTTCCTTCTTCAAAGCCCTTCCAGCCAACATTTTTCAGGAAAGGAAATTTGATGTAAGTCCATGATTCAACATGTTCTGCTACATGATCGAGATACTCGCGAGGTTTGAATTTTACAAATTCTTTTCCTTCAGGGTCTATGACTCGAATATCTCCATCATAGAAATTGACCTTGTTGTTTTCATCAACCAGGCCCATGTAATAGGTCTTGATTTGGTAGGCATCTCCGACAATAATATCCACATATTCTTTGTTCTTAAGGACGATATCATTAAAAGCTTGGAGTGCAAACTGGGCAAATTCGACTATGAATTTTGCCGATTCAAGGAATTGGACTCTATGTTCTTCGTCCAGCCCTTTGGAAACTCCGCCGGGTAGGCCGCAGACAGGGTGGATGATTTTTCCGCCCAAATAATTAATTATATCCCGAGCTTCTCTCCGGGCACGGATAACTTTTTTGCCTGTTTCTAAGCCGACTTTTCCAATGACACCCAGAATATTTCTATCACTAGCAGGAGCTTGGGGGCTGACAATAAAATCTGGACCTCCCAGGAAGAAGAAATGCAGGGTGTGGTCTTCAAACTGGAATGCGTTGTAGATGAGTTCCCTGATCATTTTGGCAGTAGGAGTAGGTTCGACATGGAAAAGGTCGTCCAGAGTTTTGGTTGAGGCCATATGATGGGCGGTGGGGCAGACACCACAGATACGGGGAGTTATACGCGGCATTTCCTCAGCCGGCCTTCCCACGGCAAACTGCTCAAATCCCCGCAATTCAGGAATCTGAAGAATTGCCCTGTCCACATCCCCTTTATCATTCAGAAAGATTTCAATCTTGCCGTGGCCTTCCAAGCGAGTTATTGGGTCTATAGTTATTCTTTTGTTCATTTTATGGCCTCCATTCTTCTCCTTCTTACGGTTGATGCTGGCAAACTGAACCGGTAGAATGTTCCGGCTGGATCAACAATTGTCTCTATTAATTTTTCTATCTCTTTTTCATCATTTGTATCTAAAATCGAGGCAAGGGCTGAAAGGAATTTTGCTCCCTGGTCATAGACCTGGTCAGTTGGGCCGAAACAACCCCGGCAGGGCATGTTGGCTTCGATGCATCTTTGGCCACAGCCTGTTCGGGTTGCAGGACCTAGACAGATGATCCCTTGAGCTAAGAAGCATTTTTCAGGATCAATTTCCACTTCCCAGGGTCTTTTTATTTCTTTAATAGCTAATTTTTCAGGTTTTGATTCGTTCCTATCGCAGTCATCGCAAAGGGATTTATTCGGAGAAAGAACAGCTCCTTTGGCCGGAAGTTTTCCTTCTAAGATGGCTTGTAGGGCATTCATAATCAGATCTCGAGGAGGAGCGCATCCAGGAAGATAATAGTCGACATCGATCACCTGGTCTAAGGTATAGACCGTATCATAAAAACTGGGAAGGTGAAGTTCCTTACCGTCAACTTCTGTTTTTTCTAAAGGAACAGTCTTTTCAGGATTATCGGTAGAAGGAGTTGTGTGGTAAGCCCTTCTGAAGATGGTTTCTTTGTTCCAGAAGTTACCCAATCCTGGGATTCCTCCTAAATGAGAACAGCTTCCAAAGGCAATTACCAGCTGAGATTTCTTTCTTAGTAGCTTTACCATCTCCTCCTGCTCTGAAAGCCGTACAGCTCCGTTTATAAAACTGACTGCAATAGAGCCATCCTCCATTGCTTCGACATCTTTCTTCTTAAAATCCAGGGCAACAGGCCAGAAGACTATGTCGACTGCTTCGACAACTTTAAGAATGTCTTCGGCCAGATCGATTACAGCCTCTTCACATCCTCCGCAGGAGGCGCACCAATAAAAAGCAACCTTAGGCTTCTCTGGGCTCATTTTTACCTCCGTTTAGGTTTAAGGGTCCCAATTTTTTGATTTGTTCGGTAAAATCATTGCAGACTTGCTGGAATTTGCCTCCCTCAGCAGCAGAAACCCATTCCAACCGGAATCTCTCTTTCTCGATGCCGAGTTGTTCCAGCATCTTGGAAAGGAGTCTATGCCTTCTTAAGGCATTATAGTTGCCTTCTTGGTAATGGCAGTCTCCAGGATGGCAGCCAGAAATAAGGACACCGTCAGCCCCCTTGGCAAATGCCTTAAGAACAAATTGAGGGTCCACCCGGCCGCTGCACATGACTCGAATAATACGAATATTTGGCGCATAAGTCATTCTGGCTGTTCCTGCTAAGTCAGCGCCTGTGTAAGAGCACCAGTTACACAAGAAACCAACTAATTTGGGTTCGAAAGCTTCGTTGCTCATAGTTGGCCTCCTCGAGTTTTATTAATTCATTCTTTCATTTAAAACAAACAAACGTGTTATTATAATCAAATTAAGGATGAGTTTCTACAAAAATTTCTAATCGATAAATATTCCTTCTATTTCAGCAAGAATTTGTCTGTCACGGAAATGTTTCTGTTGAGCTGCACCAGAGGGACAGGCTGAAACACAGGTTCCGCAACCTTTGCAGAGGGCATCATTAATGACAGAAATCCCTTTTTCTTTGTCATAAGTTATGGCTGTAAACGGACAGAGTCCAACGCAAAGCTGACATCCAGCACAAAGTTCTTCATCAATTTCTGCTGTTATGGGCTCAAGTTCAAATGTTCCCTTGTCTGCCAGAGCCAGAGCTTCAGAGGCAGCAGCTCCTGCCTGAGCAACTGTATCAGGAATATCCTTTGGAGACTGGCATGCTCCGGCCAGGAAAATTCCGTCAGAGAAGGTGGATACAGGAGCAAGCTTTGGGTGTCTTTCTAAGAAGAAGGTGTCCTGACTGCAGGAAATATTGAATATTCTGGCAATTTCATTTTGATCCATTCCTGGTTCAAGACCAATAGAAAGAATAACCATATCGACTGGGATTCTTCTTATTACCCCAATCAAAGTGTCTTCTACCTGAATGATGAGCCTTCCTTCTTCTTGCTCTGTTAAAGGAATATCTGTTACTTCTGAGACTTGCCCCCTGATGAATTTCGTTCCCTCTTCAAGGAGACGATGGTAAAATTCTTCGTAGCCTTTACCAAAACATCTCATGTCAACGTAGAAGTCGTAGATATCAGCATTTGTTTTCTCTTTTATTAAGTGAGCAAATTTCAGAGAATACATACAACAAACTCTGGAACAATATTCATTGTAGTTTTCGTCGCGAGAACCGACACAGTGGATAATACCCACTGCTTTGGGTTCCTCTCCGTTGGCGAGGAAGATTTTTCCTCCCGTTGGGCTTGAGGCATTAACCAGTTTTTCAAATTCCAAAGAGGTGATGACGTTCTCGAATCTTCCATAGCCGTAGGCAGGTATTCTTTTAGGATCAAAAGGTTTGAAGCCTGAAGCTAAAATAACTGATCCAACTTCGATTTCAATCTCTTCGTCTTCTGCTTCATGGTTGATAGCCTCTTTTTCGCAAACTTTTTCGCATATTTTGCATTCCCCGGTTTTGAAGTGAATGCAGGCTTCTTCATCGATAAAGGGAACCATTGGTACAGCCTGGCGAGTGGGAACACGGATGGCTGTCGAAGGACCAAGTTCTAATTCGTCGTGGATGACTGTTCTTCCCTGTAAATCTTCGAAGGTGATAGCTTCTGTAGGACAGAAAAAGGCACAGGCAGTACAACCAATACAGGCTTCGGAAGGTTCGCCAAAAGGAGGGGATACTGTTCGTTCCGTTCCTCTTTCTATGAAGCTGATGGCATTTGCTCCTACTATTTCTTCACAGGTTCGGACACATAACCCGCAAAGAATGCATTTTTCCGTTGGATCTTTTATTTCGAACCTTGTTTTTTCTATGCTTAATTCTTTGGCAATTTGCTGGACAGGTTCTGCAGCAGGGGCTTGGGCCATGAGCAGCTCGACATTTAATCGCCGTGCTTTTGTTGCATTTTCCGAATCTGTGTAAATGACCATTCCTTCTTGGACCTTTGTGTTACAGGATGTGACGAGATCAACTTTTTCTCCGATTTTTCTCTCTACTATGCATACCCGGCAAGCTGCATAAGGTTCCAAAAGAGGATGATAGCATAATGTAGGGATATCAATATCCAGCATCTTGGCAGCTTGGAGAATAGTTGTTCCTTCATCTATTTCTATAGGTTTATCATTAATAGTTAGTTTAATTTTTTTATCATTCTTCATTTTTTTCCTCCTTTGCTTTCCAAATCACATCTCAAGCATCGTTTGGCTTCGCTTACGGCAAGCTCTTGGCTGAAACATAGCTCTACTTCTTTGAAATTACCCTTTCTTTCCTCCACAGACAAAGTAGGCATTTTAGGTCTTGTCAATTCAGTTGCTTCCTCAGGAGTTAATTCTACAGGAGGAACCTCTAACATGGGCTTTGTTGGCTTGTACTCCCTTGCAAAACTTTTTCCTCTTAAATATTTATGTATGGATTCAGCAGCAATTTTTCCTGCTTGCATTGCTGCTAAAACATTAGCTGGCCCTGATACGACATCCCCTCCAGCGAATATTCCTGGAACATTGGTTGCCATGGTTTCAGGATCAATCTCCAAGGTTTTCCATTTGGAGATATTGAGTTTTGTGTTTCCGTTGAGAAAAGCTAAGTCTGGCTGCTGACCAATGGCAGGGATAAGAGTATCAATTTCCATCTCAAAATCACTTCCTTCAACAGGCAAAGGTCTTCTTCTTCCTGATTTGTCGAAATCGCTGAGAGCCATTCTTATACACTTTATTTTTGTTAACTTTTCTTTTTCAGCATAAGCCTCTATCGGTAATGTTAAGAACTCAATTTTAATTCCTTCTTCAATTGTCTCTTCTATTTCTTCCTCGTTGGCTGGCATCTCGGATCTTGTCCTTCTATAGAGAATGGTCACATCAGCTCCTAATCTCCAGGCGGTTCGGGCAGCATCTATGGCAGTATTGCCTCCTCCGATAACCGCTACTTTTTTGCCGATTTTTGCCTCTTTTCCCATGTTATATTTTTTCAAGAATTCGATGGGATCTATTACTCCCTCTACATCTTCACCTGGAATCCCTAATTTCAAATTTACAGGGGCACCCGTAGCGATAAACACAGCTTTGTATCCTTGGCTGAAGAGGTCATCTAAAGTAATATCCTTTCCGATAGAGGTATTGGTTTTGATCTCTACTCCAAGTTCTTTTATAGCATCAATTTCAGAATTGAGAATGTCTTTTGGCAGCCTGTATTCAGGAATGGCCCACGCTAACATTCCTCCTGGGACTCGCTCCGCCTCAAAAATTGTTACATCGTAGCCTTGCTTTACGAGTTCCCATCCGGCCAATAGACCTGCAGGTCCGGAACCCACAATGGCTACTTTTTCGTATTTTATTGGAACTCGTGTTACAGAAAGTCTCCCTCCATTTGTTCTTTCGTAATCTGAAACAAATCGCTTAAGATGCCTTATGGCAATAGGCTCTCCGACTTCCCCAGCTCTGCATCTTGTTTCGCAGGGATGATGGCATACTCGGCCGCATACACTTGGTAAAGGGTTGACCCAACGGTTTACCTCCAGGGCTTCTTTAAACTTTCCTTGAGCAATCAAAGCCACATATGAGCTGGCTTCTGTACCGATGGGACAGGTATGATGGCAGGGTGATGAAATAAGTTCATCGCAGACGGCTGCAGGACATTTCTTATACTTTATATGAGCTTCGTATTCATCTCTGAAGTAGCGAAGAGTACTCAGAACAGGATTGGGGGCTGTATTGCCTAATCCGCACAAAGCCGTGGCTTTGATATTTATTGCCAATTCTTCGAGCAGATCAAGATCATCCATCTCTGCTCTCCCCTCTTTTATCTTGGTAAGGATTTCTAGCATTCTGGGAATTCCTTCTCGGCATGGAGTACATTTTCCACAGGATTCATCTTTGGTGAAAGAGAGAAAGTAGTGAGCCATATCCACCATACAGGTATTTTCGTCGGTTATAACCATACCTCCTGAACCCATCATGGATCCAGCCTTGGTCAGCTGCTCGTAGTCTACAGGCAGATTTAAAAGCTCAGCAGGAACACATCCGCCAGAAGGACCTCCGATTGTCGCCGCTTTGAATTTTCGATCCTTAAGTATTCCTCCACAAATGTCAAAAATTATCTCACCTAAACTGATTCCCATAGGTACTTCTACTAGACCTGTATCTTTGACTTTGCCCACAACTGAAAAAACCTTAGTCCCTTTGCTCAATTTTGTTCCTATGGATGAATACCATTTGGCTCCCCGATTAATGATTGGGGCAATATTAGACCAAGTTTCGACGTTATTTATATTTGTAGGTTTTCCCCAGAGACCACTCTGGGCAGGATAAGGAGGACGAGGTCTGGGTTCTCCTAATCGTCCTTCTACTGAGGCCATCAAGGCTGTCTCTTCTCCACAGACGAAAGCACCTGCCCCTTTGACAACTTTGACATCGAAATCGAATCCTGTTCCCAGAATATCTTTACCCAACAATCCATACTCTCTAGCCTGGTCGATAGCTATGTACATTCTTTGAACAGCTAATGGGTATTCGTTCCTTATATAAATAAATCCCTTCTTAGCCCCTATAGCTTTGGCTCCTATCAACATTCCTTCCAAAACTGAATGAGGATCTGCTTCGGCTATACTTCGATCCATAAACGCTCCAGGGTCACCTTCGTCGCCATTACATATGATATATTTCGGTTCTCCCTCTGCATTTTGAACAAATTCCCATTTTAGTCCTGTAGGAAATCCTGCTCCACCTCTTCCGCGAAGTCCTGCCTCCTTTATTTCTAAAATTATTTCTTCTGGAGTCATTTTTGTCAGGGCTTTTGCTATTGCGGTATAGCCGTCTCGAGCAATATAATCGTCAATTTTTTCAGGATCAATCAAACCTCTATTTCTGAGGGCAATAAGAATTTGCTTTTTAAAGAAGCCTATGTCGCTTAATACTGGCACAGGAGTTTTTTCGGCAGGAGGAATATACATCAATTCCTTAACTGGTCTGCCTTTTAAAAAATGTTCTTCGACCAAGTGGGGAATTTTTTCTACTGTGAGAAGGTTGTAAAATATGTTATCGGGTTTTACTACCAGTAGGGGCCCTGCTTCACAAAAGCCGTTGCATCCTGTGGTGACAACCAGTACTTCATCTTCCAATCCTTGCTTTTTTAATTCTCTTTCTAAGGCTTCCTTTATTTCAAAGGCGTGATTAGAAACACAAGCTGTTCCTCCACAAACCATTAAATGTAATCGATAAAGTTTATCTTTCATCCTCCCCTCCTTTGCTTAGACAGCTCTCTCGCTTCCTACGGCGAGGGCATATTCCTGAACAATATTTCCGCCGACAATATGTTTATCGAAAATTTCTTTTATTTTTTCCTCTGTCATCTCTATATATTTAATCGGAGCCTTGCCTGTAGATTCCACTGTGATCATGGGCTCCCGACTGCACAAACCAGCACATCCTGAAGTAGTTAGGAAAATGTCTTTAGTATCTCTTTCTTCTATTTCTTTCATCAGGCTGTCCAATATTTTTCGGGCGCCAGCAGCGATGCCACATGTCCCCATGTGAACTGTTATTTTCGTTTTATACGGGCCACCTTCTCTTAATGAAGTTGTTCTTGTTGCTTTTTCTTTAATTTTTACTAAATCTTCAATTTTTAATTTAGGCATTTTTTCTCCTTCTTCCTCTATTTTTTATATTGATCCAAGATAGAGACAACTATTGACCCAGACAATTTCCCATGAACATCTTTTCCAAGCATCATTACAGGAGCAAGGCCGCAGCAACCAAGGCAGCGCACTTCATCAAGACTAAAATTAAGATCCTCAGATGTCTCACCTCTTTTGATCCCAAGCTCCTTCTCAATTTTTTCCATTAGTCTTGCTCCTCCTCTCACATGACAGGCTGTTCCAAGACAAACGTTAATAGGATATTTTCCTTTGGGTGTAAGACTAAAGGCCTTGTAAAAAGTTGCCACACTAAGAATTCGACTGAGAGGAACGTTGATTTCCTCAGAGAGCTTCATAAGCACATCTTTAGGGAGGTAGTTGAATTCTTCTTGAATGTCCTGAAGAATAGCAACGATAGCATTGGTATCAGTTCCGTATTTTTCAATAATTTCCGTTAATTTGCTTTCATTCATTTTAGCCTCCTTAAATTACCTAACCCTTCTTTTATGTTTTTTTTGATTAATTTTATGACCTCTGGAGTGTTGATGGCCATTCCATTAAGTTGAGCCTTTATTTCTTTTGTGTCTAAGGAAAATTTTGAATTATTAATTTTATGGGAATAAAATATATCAATTTCTGGATGGCCCATGATTAAACTGATTAATGTTTGAGAGATATCTCCGAGAGGTTTAGTATCTATATGACTTAGTTGAAAGGTTGCCTTGACTTTGGTGCCTTGCCCTGGTTTTGATTCCACAGTGAAGTGGCCATTGGAGGCCTTTGCGGCTTCAGCCAACAGGGATAAGCCAAGGCCGAATCGGCGGGTTTTTTTGGTGGTAAAGAAAGGATCAAGAGCCCTTTTGAGCATTTCCTTGTCCATTCCTTTTCCATCGTCTGCAATTTCCAAAGTTAAAAGGTCCTTTTTTTTATTTTCCTCAATCTTAAGTTCAATTTTTTTAGCAAGAGCTTCGATTGAATTTTCTGCAATGTCAAGAATATGTAAAGATAAATCTTCCATTTTTTGCCTTAGTGAATGATTTTCCGTCCTTCTTTTTGCAAGAGAGCTTTTTTTATTTCCTTTACAGTTCCCTCTTCAAGATAAAAAGAAGTAAAGCCTCGGCCAATATCTTCTAAGAAATGGGCATCTGATGAACAGGTCAAAGGAAAGCAAGGATTGAATTTTTTCTTTGCTTCTGCATAGGAGATAGCAGGAGATATTTCCAGGGCATCGAGTTTTATTCCTTCAGGGATAAAACCCAACTGGCCTAAAAGACTAAAGCCTTCCCTGTCTATGTGGGCAGCAATTGCCAGCCCATCTAACTCATGAATCTTTTGAATAACTTTTTCTAAAGAGAGAGTTGAAGCTCCAATCAATAACTTTTTGTTGAAACGAAGCACTTCCCCTTTATCATTGACGACAGCTTGGATGCCGAAGGCTTCTTCGTCGTTTTCTCCAGGAAGGTTTTTGTATATAATTTTCTGAAGCTTTAGGGCAGCCTCTGTTTCATCAAAAAGAGCCAGGGTATGAACTTCCTCTTGAGAGGTAACTTCTATTCCAGGCAAAACACAGATCTTAAATTTGTTAGCTGCTTTTATAACGGCAGGAACATTTTCGGCCGAGTTGTGGTCACAGATGCCCATAATATCGATTTTCTTTGTTCTTGCCTCATCGGCTATGGCCATAGGGGACATCTTTAATTCAGCACAGGGAGAGAGGCAGGTATGAATGTGTAGGTCTGCTTTTAAATTTTTTAGCATTACTTACTTATTTTCACTAATCTCTTTAAACAGTTTTCCTGAAATATTAAAAGCTGTTTTCTCTGTAGTTAAAAGAGGAACCTTTTCTTCTTCAGCCTTTTTAATGGTTTCTTCATCAGGTTGACGATTATTCACTATGATTATTCCAGCCAGGTCTTTTAATTTGGCCACGGCAATTATATTTTGATGAGTTTGGAGAGTAATCCAGAGGTTTCCTTCTTTAGAGTTGGCAATCACATCACTGAGGAGATCGCTTGTATACCCATTGCTAATTTCTGTATCCAATTTATCTTGGGCGGTAAGAACCTTAAGTTGCATTTTTTCGATAATCTTTTTTAACTTCATTTTTTCATCCTTTCTTTTTTTCCTTTTTTATACCAGAGTTGTTAAGTTTCGGGGAAACAGATTTATTAAGCAATTCTGATAATTCCGGAGAGAGTTCTTTAATTCTTTGAGGAAGATTGAAAATACAGTCAGTGAGTTCTGCTTCTCCCCTGACAACATCTTCAGCAAAAGTCAGGCAAGTGGGTGAACCGCAGGCCCCGCAGTCAATTTTGGGCAATGTTTCGTAAATATCTTCTTTTTCTTTTATTTTTTTTATGGCCTTACCCAAATCTTCAGCGAGAGGTTTAAGAGGCCTAGGTTCTAATTTTCCTTTTAGAGAGAAATATTTTTTCTCGTAGAGCTTACTGACTTCTCTTTTGTCCCTACACGCCTTTATTTTTTTGTATTCCAGGGTTTCAAGTAGTTTGAGGATTTTATTGTAAGAGATATAGAGATTTTCAACAGTTAAGGAACCTCCCACACAGCCCTGGGGGCAGGAATAGGCTTCGATGAAATCAATGTTTCTCAGTTTTCCTCGTTCAATGTCATCAAACACTTTTAGGATTTCAGTTAATCCTGATACAGCTAAAGAATTTTTTAACCTCAAAGTTCGACAGATTCCACCAACCATAGCCCAACCAATCCCTAAAATACAGATATTCTCTAAAGATTTCCGGTAGCTTCCTTTCTCTACCCCTTCCATGGCAGAAAGAAGAGGGCCGTAAATGTCTGAGATAGAAATGGCTCCGTCCAGATGAGACTTTCCCTTTTCTGCAGGCTGTTTTATCGAGATCATTTTTACTGGGCAGGGGGTCAGATAGAAGGTGCCAATTTCTTTCTCTTTAAGGCCGAATTGTTTTGATTTTTTCTTTTTGATCTCTCGGGCAGCAATTTCCCTTGGTGTGTCGATGGTAATGATATGGTCAATAAGATCAGGATATTTGACCTGAATCAAACGTACTACAGTAGGACAGGCGTTGGAAATGAGCGGCTTTGGTCCCTTGTATTTGCTGAGATATTCCTGAATGGCAAAACTTACTTCTCCACAGGTAAAAGCCAAGTCAAAGGCATCATCGAATCCTAATTTTTTCAGCCCGGTCAGGATTTTATCAGGTAAAATTTCTCTACCGAATTGGGCATAGAGAGCTGGAGAAGGAATGGCCACTGTGTGCCTGAATTTAGTCAGTTCTCCAAAAGGATCTGTTAAGGGTATGATAGCCCCGTTTGGACAGACAGTGATGCATTCTCCACAGTCAATGCATTTTTCTTCGATCATCATTGCTTTTCCGTTTCTGATTCTGATGGCTTGAGTCGGGCAGACCCTCATGCATTTCAACCGCCCGTCACACTTTTCAGTGTTGATACGGATTGAATGAAAGTATTGATTCATTTTTTTCCCTTATGATTCAGGTAAAAAATTATATTTAACGATGTACCTTGGCCTGGAGTAGAAGAAATTTCGAATTTATCAGAATTCCTTTTTATATTAGGGAGTCCCATTCCAGCTCCAAACCCCATCTCTCGCATTTCATCAGTTGCTGTGGAAAAGCCTTCCTGCATGGCTAACTTAATGTCTTTGATTCCCTGGCCTTTATCTTCGAGTTTAAGATGAATTTGTTCAGGAGTAATAATAAGAGTCAGCTTTCCTTTATTAGCATACATAACAACGTTCATTTCAGCTTCGTAAGCAGCAATGGCCGCTCGTCTGACGACAGAGGAATCGATGCCAATTTCCTTGAGAATTTCCTTGATTTTGGTGGACGCTGTTCCTGCCTTACTAAAGTCTCTGCCTTCAATTTCAAAATTCTTAGATAATTTGTTTTCATTGCCCATTTTTTTCGTTATTTATTAAGTTCACTTACTCCAGAAAGGCCGTGACTGTAGAGAAGGCCGCATGCTTTATACATCATAAATTTAGTTGAAAAAATAGGAATTTTTTTCTCTTTGGCTATCTCAATTGCTTCTTTATCAGGCTTTTTTCCTCTTACATAGACGATGGCTTTGACGTCGCTTATATTTGCAGTCCGGACTGATTGCGCGTTAGTCAAACCTGTCAACAGAAGTATTCCAGGCTGGCCAAAGGCCAGGACATCACTCATTAAATCAGAGGCTCCAGCTAATTCGATTTCTTCTTCAAGCTGGTTCTCCCCGTAGATGATTTCAGCTTGGAGGAGTTCCTTAATTTCTCTTAAAGTCATTTTATTGTTCTTTTTCGAGTTGATTAATGACTACATCTCCTTTTCTGATTATTCTTTGAGAAGGAGTGATGGTTGTCGGGCAGTTTTCCCAGCAGGCACCGCAGCCGTTGCATTTGTCGACATCAACATAGCGAGCCTTTTTCTTTATCTTTACCTTGAAACTGCCCACAAAGCCTGAGATTTCTTCGACTTCACTCCAGGTGAGAAGTTCAATATTGGGGTGTTTTCCTACTTCTGTCATTTTTGGAGTGAGAATACAGGCCGAACAATCAAGAGTTGGAAAGGTTTTATCAAGCATGGACATATGGCCGCCTATGGAGGGCTGTTTTTCTACTAAATAAACCTTTTTTCCTGAATTAGCATAAGTGAGGGCAGCGTGAATGCCAGCAATTCCACCTCCTACAATGAGGACTTCTGGACGGACAGGAACTTCTTTTTTGGTTAGGGGATCGTGTAGAGCAACTCTTCGAACTGCTGCAGAAATCAAGGATTTTGCTTTTTTGGTAGCTTGTTCAGGGTCTTCTGTAACCCAGGAGACATGCTCTCGGATATTTGACATTTGAAAGTAGAAAGGGTTCAGTCCCCCTTCAGCAGTTACTCCCCTGAAAGTGGATTCGTGCATAAGAGGGGAACAGGAGGCGACAACAACTCTGTCAAGGTTGTGCTCTTTTATATTTTCTTTGATTAATTGTTGTCCTGGGTCAGAGCACATAAATTTGTATTCTTTGGCTACAGCTACGTTATCCAGTTTAGAGGCAAACTCTACCACTTCAGAAATATTTACCTTGCCGGCAATGTTTGTTCCACAATGGCAGACAAAGACTCCGATTCTTGGTTGTCCGTTTTTATTCATTTGTTCCTCCATCTCCGATTTTCTCCCACATGGGTTTTAAGGATATTAAGGAACGGGAGAAACCTAAGTCTTCTTTTGGAATACCCATAGCCAAGCCCATGAGTTGACTAAAAAAAAGAATGGGCATTTTGATGTCATTTTTATATTTCTTGACTATTTTATTTTGGGTGATTTCCAGGTTAAACAGGCAGAGAGGACAAATAGTCACAACAACATCAGCACCTTTTCTTTTCGCTTCTTTTAGCAGGATATAATTTAGTCTCAAACCAGCTTCTTCGATATTGGCTGTTAGAGAACCGCCGCAGCAGCGGGTCTTGGCTGAATAATTCACAGGTTCAGCTCCTAAGGCTTCCATGAGGTTGTCCAGAGTTACAGGATAATCTGGGTCATCAAAATCTGTATAAGGTCTGACCACCTGGCATCCATAATAACAGGCAACCTTAAGACCTGTAAGTTTTTGCTTTACTTTTTCCTTTATTTTTTTTAAATAAATTTCATTGGTGAGTATTTCCAAAGGGTGTTTGACTTCAACTGTTCCTTTATATTCGCAGCCAACACTTTTTAAGTCTTTTAATATTTTTTTTGCCTTCTTTGTTTCACTCATTAAGAATTGATTAGATTTCTTTAAAGAAAGATAACAGGCTGCGCAAGGAGCCATAATATTTTTACCCAGTTTTTCTGCGATAGACAAGTTACGTCCGCTGATCGCAGCAGACTTTGTTTCATCTACAGATAAAGAAGCTGTGGCCCCACAGCAATTCCAGTCTTCCATTTCGTCAAGTTTTAGGCCCATTTCTTTAAAGACAGGAAGAATAGATTCTTCGTAGTGTTTGGCATTGCTTTTTGCAGAACAACCTGGATAATAAATGTAATCGTTCATTATGTTTCCTCCTTCACCGCTTTTAGTAGTTTTCTCAGTTGCTTTTTGTTTTTTATCGATTCAATTTTTAAGCCCATGCGTCCTGTTTTCATCAAGCTTAAGCCGAGGGGGGCCATTTTTAGAAGTCCCAAAGGATTCCTGGTTTTAAGGTATAATTTCAACATTAGCCATACTTCAGAACTCCGGCCGTGGTTGGTAAGAATTTTATGCATTTCATTATCTAAAACAGGAATAGAAAACCTCGAAGGATAAATGTTTTCTTCAATGGCCTTTCTTTTTAAGGCATACATGACATCTGTAATTTTAATATTGGCTGGACAGCGTACCTGACAGCTATAGCAAGAGGCGCAAAGCCAGGGAGTAAAACTTTTTAGGGCTTCATCCTTAAACCCGTTTTTAATCATGGCCATTATTTTCCTTGGAGAATAATCCATATAAACAGCCATGGGGCAAGAACTACTGCAGGTGCCGCATTGAATACAGCGGTCAATTTCATCGCATCCTGATTTTTCTTTGATTTCATCCACAAAATTTCTGTCCAAGTCTTCTTCAAATTTGACTTTCTCCTGGATTTTCATGCATCCTCCTTTTTAGAAGATTAAAAAAATTTTTGATAAAAAGAGTTGTTTTGATGTTAGAAAAGAAAAGAGTAAATTCCGTTTTAGTATAAACAATTCCATTAAACTTTTTATTTAAAGCAACAATTGTAAAACGTTAGGTAGGGCTTTAGTAAATGTCTTGTTATGAGAATTTTCCTGCACCAGTTAAAAACTTTACTGCAATTATAGGATAAATAGGAATTATCTTATAATTACGTTAAATTCTATTTGGAAAAATTCCTCTTGTCAATAGGGAAGTAAAAAAAAATCAAAAATTGATTTTTTAGCTGATATTCCATATAATCCCTCGAAAATGAAGTCCAAAATTGACATCTCTTATATTTGTTCTTTGGCCAATTTGGGATTGACTGAAGAGGACAAGAAAAATCTGGTGCCTCAGGTGGTAAAGATTGTAGAATGGGTGGATAAAATACAAGAAAGGGAAGAAAAAATATCTGCTTTTACACTCGGAGAGAAAGAAGATCCTATAGCCATGTATCTTTCTGATAAATTTACCGTAGCAGCAAACCTTGCTGGGATTCCAGCTCTTACTCTTCCTGTGGGATTGAATAAAAAGAATTTACCCTTAGGAATTCAAATCATGGCAAATTTTTTTCAAGAATCTAATATTTTTAAACTTGCTTTTTTGCTTGAAAAAAAAGTAAAATTTGACAATAATAAATTAAATTTACACAGAGAGGAGGAATAATGTTAAAAAAGACTCTTTCTGTGACAGGAGTGGTTCTTTTCTTGTTTGTTCTGCAGAGTTGTCAGCAGAAGCCTGAACAAGACATTTTAAAAAGGTATTTTCATGCTGTTTCCTTAAATGATGTGACAACAATGTCGACGATAGCCTTGGAACCAGTTGCCATGGAGATGGAAAGTTGGAAAATTGTTAAAGTAGAAGAAGAAAAAGTTGAGTCTGCAGCTTTACCTGGGTTAGATAAGATTGAGAAAGAGTATAAGAAAAAGGTAGAGAATCATGTAGGTCCAACAGTTGAAGCTGATGATGCCTTGTATGAAGCCAAAGAAAAATTAGCTACAGCCCGGACAAGGGCAGCAAGAAGAGCGGCCCAAAAAGAAGTGGATGCAGCCCAGATCAAGTTTGATGAAGAACGTGAAATTCATAGACAGATACAAAAATCCTATAATGAGGTAAAAGCGGCAGCAGTCAGAGAAGAAGAGATCTCCATTTTCTCTCTTGGAGCTGGAGAGCTTCCAAATATAAGAGATATGGAAGGAGAAATTCATTCTAAGACAGTGGAAGTTGAGATAAAGAGTAAAACTGGGATAAAAAGATATAATTTCATGATAAGAAAATATGTCCTCAAAGATGAAACTCTGAATAGAACCCGTCGAGGCAGATGGATTATTGTAAATATAAAACCTCTTGATTAATTTCCACTTATTATTACTGTAAGAAGATAGGACTCCTTTCCAAGATGCCGGAGTAATTTGGTATCGAGTCTTAGATTCATTTAATTTAGGAAAAAATTCTCATGGGCCGTTAGCTCAGAGGGAGAGCACCGGCCTTTTAAGCCGGGTGTCGCTGGTTCGAGTCCAGCACGGCTCACCATTTTTTTTACGCGCCCCTGTCGTCTAGCTTGGTCTAGGACATCGCCCTTTCAAGGCGGCAACACGGGTTCAAATCCCGTCGGGGGCGCTTTTTTTTATGGTAGACATAGAATACGTGAATCAAGTTTTGAATGTTTTATAGATATTTTGAATATAAATTCAGAATAAGTTAAAAGTGTAGACTTGACCCTCGTCTATTTTTATTTGACAAGGAAAAAAGACATTCTTTACAATAGGCAGAGATTTAATCAACAGAATTTAGAAGCTAAGAAATGCCTGTTCATTTTATCGACACCTTCATCATTATTTTTTATATGGCTGCCATTCTTATTTTTGGTCTTTTCTTCCGGAAATACGTATCTACTACTGAAGATTTTTTCCTGGCAGGAAAAATGCTGCCCTGGTGGGTTATAAGCTTTTCTATCATCGGAACAAACATCGGAGCTTATGACTATATTGGAGCAGCAGGGGGAGCTTTCCGCTTTGGAATTGCTCAGGCCAACTATGAATGGTTGGGTGCCATTCCAGCCATGATTGTCTCAGCCCTCATTGTTATTCCTTATTTCTGGCGGAATAACGTTTACACCGTACCCGAATACTTAGGTAAAAGATACCAGGAAAGTGTAAGAACCATAGAGGCCCTTATTTATGGCTTTTTTCTGGTCATGCTGCTTGGGATATTTTTTTGGGCCAGTGGCCTTATGCTTCATACTTACTTAGGTTGGCCTTTAAAGTTAAGCATTGTGATTACTGCAGTTATTGTTGGGATCTACACCATTACAGGAGGTTTGGCGGCTGTGGCTGTTACAGACGTGGTGCAGCTTGGAGTGATGTTTGTCGGAGGGATTTCTGTGGCCATTATCGGTTTCTGGAAAGCGGGGGGAGTTAATGAATTTTTTGTAAAGCTGTCATCCACTCATCCTCAACATCTTAAGCTTTTCCTTCCCTTAGACAATCCATATTACCCCTGGCTGGGAATGATTTTTGGGCTTGGCCTTGTTCTGTCTCCAGCCTGGTGGTGTGCTAACCAAGCTATCATTCAAAGAACCCTCGGGGCCCGCAGCGAATGGGATGCCAAAGCGGGGATGCTCTTTGCCGCTTTTCCCAAAACCCTGGTTCCTCTTCTTGTAATCCTTCCAGGTTTTTTTGCCTTGATGTTTGCTTCTCCTTCAGAAATATCAAATCCTGACCAGGCTCTTCCCTGGGTGATTAAAAATCTGCTTCCCCCAGGTTTGGCCGGCCTCGTTTTTGTTGCTTTTATCGCTGCTCTTCATTCCAGTGTTGATTCCACCCTTAATTCAGCCTCGACTTTGTGGACAAGAGACATTTATCAACGCTTTATCCGAAGACAGGCCCCTGACCGCCACTATCTTTTTATAGGCCGCGTCCTTACAGGTTGTTTTGTCATTTTTGGTGTTCTCCTTGCCCCTATGACAGATAAATTTCCAGGGATTTATGTGGCCATGCAGAATCTCCTTTCTTTTTTCCAGGGGCCAACCCTGGCTACTCTTCTCCTGGGAATTTTATGGTGGAGGTCAACCAAGTGGGGTGGTTTTTTTGGACTCACAGGAGGAGTTGCCTCAGCAGTGGTGATGTCCTTATTTAGGATAAATTTTCTCTATGTTGCCTGGTGGTCCTTTGTAGTATCAGTTCTTATAAATATAATCGTAAGTTACCTCACTCTTCCGGAAAAGCCAGAGAAATTGAGGGGGCTTGTTTATCGGTTCATCGAACGAGATAAAAAAGCTCAGGAAATACTGAGACAGAAGGTGGAAGGATGAATTTTTTTACCAGGATTCCTCTTTTTTCTGCGAAAATAATAACAGTTTTCCTTTACCTCCTTTTAGCCTTCTGGGTGTTGCGCAAGCCCAAGAGTTTTATTCTTGAAGGTGCTCCAGCTAAGAAAACATGGTATGATTTGCGTCTTTGGGCTCTTATTCTTATCGGTATTCAGATTGTCCTTTACTTTATTTTTTGAAAAATGAAAAAAGTTTTTTCTCCTTTAAAAATTATTGGAATCTTTTGGCTTTTACTGGGAGGAATAGTCCTTATATCTTCGATTTTTCCTCCAACTAAAATGGGAAAAGTTATCGATTTGATTTCAGGAGCTTTATTGCTGCTTATGGGTGCATTTTTTGTTTTTCTCTACAGGAAAGGAAAAAGATGAAAATCATTTATCCTCAGACAGATGAGTCTCAAGTAAGAAGTCTTTTCCAAAGGCGAATCTTCAACTGGAAAAAAAGGATTGTCAAGGTGGAAACAAATTATTTGCCCTGTTATCTTTTTCAAGTTAAATTTAAAAGCAAAAGGGGAGACAAGACTTTTGAAGTTATCTGCGATGCCTTAAAAGGGAAGGTGAGGAGGATAAGCTGGCCTCAGCCTTTGAGTTCTTCCGGCTTGAATTCACAAAAAGCTGTCCTTGATGAAGCAGCCGCTTTAGAGAAAATAAAAGAGGAAGTCAGGTGGTTTTCTTTTCCTTTTGGTTTAAAAATACAGAAAAAATATTCCCTTGAGTCTGTAATTCCCCTGGGGAAAGTAGGTTATCCTTTCTGGGTTGTCTATTATAAAAAAAATAACTGCTATAACTTTTTTATCTACGATGGTCTTACCGGAAAAAAGGAAGACTTTTTTGCCAAAGATATTTTTTTAGAGCTTTTTGGTCTTCGGCTGAAGGAGGAGGGAGATGCTTAGAAGAATTTTTATTTTTATTTTTATTTTTTTTGTCTTTACTTTTGTGAGTTTTTCATCAATTTTGGAACGAGTAGAGAAACTTTTAGAACGGGATGATAAGGTCACCTTAGGGGGTGGCAAAATGGTGGTCTTTGCTCCAGAGTTCCCTCTTTTCCAGGATTATGCTGGTTTTTGGGACCATGCTGTTTTTTTGAATTACAAGGTGCAGCCTCTTTTTTCGGTTTCCTTTCTGGATGAAGATTTTAAAGAGATTAAACTTAAGAAATTAAATAGGAAATGGTTTCCATCCCATGTTTTGCAGAGCTATGGAGAAAGAGATGGATTAGTCTTTAGCGAGGTAAAATGTCTCCATCCTCAAGACGTCCTTGTTTCAGAGTTTAAAGTTAATAATAAAACTACTGAGACAAAAACTCTTAACGTTGCCTTGTGGAGTGCCCAGAAAATTAGCCAAGGCAGCCAAAAAGATTGGCGTCATTTTCCAAAAGGAAACTTCATCAAGGATTTTACTATTGATTATTCTCAGGCATCTTTACTGAGAGAATATCAGGATGAAAAGGGAGAAGCTCAGATGAGAGTAGCCCTTTCTCTGGGCTCCTCTATGAAAGCCATAGTCTTTCATGCGCTTCCCTCTGAGGGTCGCTGGAATTATCCTTACTGGGAGCTTACTCCTTTTTATGAATTTGATCTGGCCAAGGAGAAGGATAAAAATCTTTTCAGAGGTGTAAAGGATAAACGTCACAGCTCAGGGCATCTTTATTACCTCCTTCTCTACCGGGTAAAAATTAGGCCAGGAGAAGAGAAGGTTTTAAGATTCGGAGCTGCTCTTTCAGGAACTGTCAAAAAAGCAGCCGAGAATCTAAAGAATTCTCTTAGATATGATCCCTTCAAAGAGAGCAGGGAAAGTTGGGACAAGTTTTTTTCCTCAGTTCCTGTTTTTGAATGTTCTGACCCTTATATTGAAAAGTATTATTGGTACAGGTGGTTCGATACAAAGCTGAATTTGGTGGATACAAAGGGTAAATATAACCTTCCCTATCCCTGTGTGTTTGAAGGCGTAAACTCAGGCTGGTTCAGGCACCATATTAGTTACAGTGCCCAGATACACATGAAAGAATGCCGCTGGATGCATGACCCAGCAGTTGCTCAGGGCAGCCTTCTGAATTTTATTGTCAACCAGATGGAAGACGGGAATTTCCTCGGTGGGATCATGATGGAATTTAAACCCAGGAATTTGGCCTTTTATCACGGAAATTGGGGTGCCGGAGTTAGAGAATTATTCCGCCTTCATCCGGATAAAACTTTCCTCAGGAAGGTTTATCCGGGATTGAAGAAGTATTTAGATTATTTTGAGCGGGAAAGAGATAAGGAGAACTGGAATCTTTATGATGTGAAAAATATGTGGGAAACAGGTCAGGAATTCATGAGTCGCTATCTCTTTGTTGACCCAGATGCCGACACCGGAAAGTCCATTCAACTTAAAGGAATTGATGCTACTGTTTATATCTATAAACTTCAGAAAAACCTTTCCTGGATGGCTTCTAAATTAGGGTATAAACAAGAGGAGAAGTATTATAAGTCAGAAGCAAAAAGAACCCGGAAGGCTGTCCTGGAGAGGATGTGGGATAAAGAAAGAAATATGTTCTTTGATGTTGACCCCAAGGATGGAAAAAGGTCTCCTTATAAAGCAGCGGTCTGTTTTTATCCTTTTCTGACTGACATTGCTGAAAAAAAACATTTAAAGAGTTTGGATAAGCATCTCTTTAATCCTCAGGAGTTCTGGACTCAACATCCTGTTCCCTCCACAAGCATTGATGATCCCTATTTCAGCCAGTACGGATGTTGGGAGGATAAAAGATACAACTGTCCCTGGAATGGAAGGATGTGGCTGATGACTGAAAGCCATATAGCTGAAGCAATTGCCGAGTCAGCGGTGCGTTTCAAATCCGAGATGTTGAGAGAGAAGGCTTCAGAGTTTATCCAGAAATTCATCCAGACCCTTTATTTAAACAGAGACCTTAAATATCCTACTTCCTATGAGTACTACAATCCTTTCAACGGAAAGGCACCGATATTTCGTGGGGTGGATGATTACATGCATTCCTGGATTGTGGATTTAATTATCAAATATGTGGCTGGAATCAGGGTCTATGACAAGGAGATAGTCATTGATCCTTTTCCTTTTAATCTTTCGAGCTTTAAGATAGAAAAGGTAAAAGTGAAGGGACACTTTCTGAAAGTTACTTATACAGAAGAGGAAGGGCTTCGCGTTTATGTGGACGGCATTCTGGCCGAGAGGTCGAAAAAGTTAAAGGCCTTAAAAATAAAACTTTAAAAAAATGTGTGGAATATTTGGAATTGTCTTCAAGGATTTTAGAGAGGATTTAGGGGAGATTCTTCTTCAGGCAGGAAGAAGGCTTACTTACCGGGGATATGACTCTGTAGGAATGGCAAGTTTTGACCAGGATTCTATTGAGTTGAAAAAAGATGTCGGAGAGATTGAAGAAGTCAACAAAAAATATAATTTTGAAAAACTCAAAGGAAACAAAGGAATCGTACAGCTTAGGTGGGCAACTTTTGGCCCTCCTTCCCGTCAGAATGCTCAGCCGCACTATGATTGTTCCAAAAACATAGTTGGAGCTCATAATGGAAACATTATAAACACCAAGGAACTTATTAATGAACTCGGGAAAAAAGGTCATATATTCCAGGGCGAAAATGATGGTGAAGTTGTCGTTCATGCTGTAGAGGATGTCTACAGACAAAAAAAGGATATGAATGTTGCCATTCAAGAAGCAGATACAATTCTTAATGGCGATTATGCTTATGTAATCACCGAGAAAAAATCAGATAAAATGTACTGTGTCAAGAAATATTCCTCTCTTTTTCTTGGGGTAGGAGAAGATTTCATCTGTTGTTCTTCAGATTTGCCGTCTATCGTTCAGTTCACAGATTCAATCGTTTCTATCTATGATGGAGAATACGTTGAATACAACTGGAATAGCTATCAAATTAGAAATCTTACTTCAGGAGAAAAGATTGAAAGAAGTCCTTACCGCTGCACTTTAGATATCGAGCAGGCCCAGAAAGGAGAGTTTCCTCATTTTATGCTCAAAGAGATACATGAGCAGCCGGAAAAGGCTCAAGCCTTGATAAATTTCTTAAAAGAATCTGGCCAACTGGAAGAATTCTGTAAGAGATTAAAAGATGAATTCAGACTTTATCTCATTGGTTCAGGGTCGTCATATAATGCCTGTGTGCTCGGGGCTTATTATTTGAATAGAGTTGCAGGGATTGAAGCTGTGCCCATAGTTGCTGGTTCTTTCAAAGAATTTATAGGACATGGAGACTTTTCCCAAGGGGCTTACTTGCTTGTTTCTCAGAGTGGAGAGACCAAGGATGTTGTTAGCGTTCTGAATTTCCTTGAAAAAAAACAGGCAAAAAAAATTTTTGCTGTGGTGAATGTGCTTGGTTCTTCTCTACAGCTCAGGGTAAAAAATTTCTTGCCTCTCCTTTCTAATATAGAGATTAGTGTGCCTGCCACCAAGACATTCACCAATCAAATGATTATTTTTCTTTATTTGTCGATAAAATTAGGGCAAATCAGAGGCAAGAAAAATGATGCTTTAGAACAGGAATTGGAGAAGCTTCCCTCCCTTATTAAAGAAACTTTATCACTGACTTCAAATAAATGCCGAAAGATGGCTAAATTGCTGTCTGATAAAGATTATCTTTATTATCTTGGTTATGGAATTAGCCATGGCGCCTGTTTGGAAGCAGCTCTAAAAATGAAAGAAATCACTTATATCCCCTGTGAAGGGATGTATTCTTCTGAGTTTAAACATGGTCCTCTGGCCATAATAAAAAAAGGCGATTGGGTTTTATTCCTCTCTACGCTTGAGGATTCCTATATGACCTTATCTCATATTAATGAGGTAAGTTGTCGCGGGGGGAAAATTTGTATTATTGCACCTGAAGATAATTCTCTCTCTCTCAATTCAGATGAACTTATTCCTTTGCCTTCTCAAAATTACTTTCTTGTTCCTTTCCTTGAAGTTGTAGTTAGCCAACAGATTGCCTACTATATTAGCCAGGAAAAAGGGATTAATCCGGATCAGCCGCGGAATATCAGTAAGACCCTTACAGTTGATTAACCTGGGGTCAGACCTTCATAACTTTTATAATTTGAAAAAAGAGTTAAAATATTTCGGAGAGAGGAGGAAAACATGCTTGTGATAAAAAAGGTAATTTTTGGTTATTTACTCGTATGGATATTCTTCTGCTTTTACCTTTTTGGCAGTGCAGGAGCCTCCACTTTTGATGTTTATTTCATTCATCTTTCTACAGGTACCAACTGGCTTAATAGCAGTTATGGAGGACTGAGAAATGCTGTTAATAATACAACTACTCTCGAAGGCCACGTCTTTCAAATGTATGACAGCAGTACAGGCAATTGTGACCACCGCGATTGGCCTGACCGGTTCAAGAAAAATGACTGGAAAAACTATGATATTGTTATGTTCAAGTCTTGTTTCCCAGCTAGCAACATTGACAGCAAAAAGATGTTGAGAGAATACAAGAAGGTTTACAGACAGATGACGTACTAAATCTGGAGTCAAGTTTTTTCTTCGGATACACTGATCCCTTTATCCCCAGCGCAAACAATCAAGCAAAATCCAAGTGGCTTCCACAGTGTTAGGAAGACTCTTTTTACCATAGTGATAT
>Ga0209986_10000725_pt1 | contig 32600 bp, 26 predicted proteins | sample BlataG_FD_183168 | JGI IMG/M metagenome (GOLD analysis project Ga0209986, IMG submission 183168) | Deep subsurface microbial communities from Black Sea to uncover new lineages of life (NeLLi) - Black_00105 metaG (SPAdes) (version 2) | ecosystem: Environmental > Aquatic > Marine > Oceanic >...
GGGGGGGGGGGGGGGGGGGGGGGACGATGAGATTTTTGATGTGTTTTGGGAGGGAAGGAATAGTGTCTGTCAAGCTGGGAGATGGAAGGATGTAATGATGCTTACCTTCTTGGATGCATCGCTGCAAAGCTTTGCTTTATTCAAAAGAGCGATTGCTTCTTCTTCGCAATCAGGCATCTGTATAATCCTTCTATTTAATTTAGCATACGTCGCCTACTTTGGTTAAAAAAATGGTTGGCCCTTTCAGCTGGCCAAAAATTAAGGAAAATTTTGTTGTTTGGGTGGTTGTATATACTCTTCACATAGTTTTTATTCCAGACGTCCTGTCGCTGCTCCACCAATCTTACACAGAGGTTGGGACCCAATGCAGTGTTTGTTTCCACACCCATCTATAGACCCCCTCTTTAATCCTGAACCCTTTTAATTTACCACCTTTGTAATGAACTACTGATGTGCCTTGCACTAAGTATTAGCTGGGCATTGATGGAGAAATGAGACCATCTCTTCTTTTCATTAGTTTGTCGTTATTTGTGTCGTCGAACGATGGTCGGGGACAGTTAAATTTAGGAAGAACAGCCGTGTGAAACTGCCATCAGATCTTCAAAATAACATTCAGCTTTACACTTAGAGAAAAACAACGACAATAGCAACAACAGGGGCTTACTCTCTCTAAATATTTGAAATGTTCGCAAGCTGATTTGATCTCGTTGTTGGAGCAGAGAACATGGCAACAGAGGAGGCCCTGAAGGGTAGGGCTGCAGCTATCGAGGAAGTTGAACGCGTTCTCCAATCATCAGACGATTTAAAGCGCATTGCCGCCCTAAAAGAAGATTACGTCGCCCGACAATCCAGCTGCAAAGCCCAACTCAGCGCCTCTGTAGCTTCCCAAGTTGAAGCCACCAGAACCGGTCTAGAGCTCCTAGACCAGGCCAAAACATCTCTCCTCTCCCTTAGAGAGAAATTCACCCTCATCCAACAACTCTGTGATGAATGCAGATCGTTAGTAGACTCACACGAACGAATTGCAAGACTAGCTGCCATCCACTACAACATCAAAAAGACTTTAGCAGACGTAGAAGCCATTGCATCTCTCCCTGTAGCAGCTTCTCAGGCAGAAGAACTCTTACAATCTGGTGACAACAACCTCCTAGCAGCACATGAACACCTGGCTCTTCTTGAAGGCACCGCCATTAAAGCGCAGGCCACCCTGGAGAGCGGGGGCGCCATCGTCAACGCCAGAGAAGCAGCAGAGCTGTCTTCCTACTTTCAAAGAGTGCGTGAAGCAGCTGGAAGACTGGAAGAGAGACTATGGAGTATCATTCGTAATTTCCTAACCACAGGAAAGGAAGAACCAGCAATCCTGGTAACAGCAGTACAAGTAATAGAAGTTCAAGAAATGGTAGATGCAGAGTTATTATCGTCGGGACAGCAGGGCTCTGGGCTCCGTAAAGCTTGGAAGAGAAGATGCCTCCAGCAGATATCCATGTCAATTCAAGACAAGTTTGCTTCTCTACTACAACGATGTTCTCAATTACTAGCAGCAGGGCAGGACACAGAACGGCAAGTAGAGTCAATCTTAGAAGATGCACAGGGTTTCATCGCTCACTTGGTTGACGTTTATGATTATGTAAGCCCCTGCTTCCCCCCTGAGTATCAAATATTCCACTACATAGTAGAAGAGTACCACAAGCAATTCTGTTCTATGATTGACTTCATTGGTCTGTGCACCGATAACTTGGCCAATGTTGATATTTTGAGAATAGTGAAATGGGTAACAAACTATCAAGAGGCTCTGCTTGAGCTTGGCCTCGATGAAGAAGATGCTGCTTTTGATGATAAACCAGACAGTGGGCTGCCTTTATTGGTAGAATGTTACGCATCGCGTACGGCTTCCATCCTACAGACATGGACAGCCAACATAGTAGACGGAGATTTCAGATTAGGAGCAGAACCTAAAATATCAGCAAATGGAAGATTATGGACTCCTGGAGCGGTTGATTTCTTTAGAATTCTAAACGAACAAGTCAGCCTGGTGGCCAACATCAATTCAAGCATCATGCTGAGTAGGATAGGCTCAGCAGCAGCTCAGACAATGAAGGATTTTCACTCGGCGCAGCGTGACAAGATGAATGCAAGTTTGACTTTTGAGATGTTATGTGCTCTGGTGAACAATAACGTTAGGTGCCATTCTGAAAGTTTGGAATTCGCAAAGTATTTGGAAAATGCTGCAGCTTCTACAGGTGGTGGAGCCGGAGATGATGCTATTGATGATGGTGATGATGATGGTGTTGCAACAGAAAGAAATTCTCGGCGTATTGGCAAAGTATTTGATACCACCGACATCAATGCAGCGTGTCGAGGTTTCCTCTCTCTAGCCCATGAAGGAGTCATTGCACTGGTTGCTGTGGTATTCTCAGATCCAGGCTTCCAAGACTTATTTCCCAAACTGCACTGCACTGAAGAATGGCGATCTGGAGTAGTGATGGGCAGCTTGTTAGCAACTTTACAAGATTTCCTGCAAGATTTTGAAAGAATGCTAGAACCTGCTTGGTATAAAAGACTAGCAGAGATATTAGTAGAGGAATGTATTGCATATTATACGGCAGCCATGTTGACTCAGTTAAAGGCAGTGGGGGAGGCAGAGGTGAAAGCAATTGGCAGAGACGAAGAGCATCTCAATGGCTTCTTTGCCCGACATGCTCCAGCCACAGTAGTAGCTCGCTCTTGTCAAGTAATAGAAGATCTTAATGAATTTGCCACCTCAGACAGTGTAGAATCATTTGTACTTTCTTACACCACATTGCTGACAACAGCTCCTGGGATAACACCAGCTTTATTGGCGAATATTCTAGCAGCCAGGGTGGCTAGTGATAAGGAGATGACGAGAGCAGATGCAAGAGAGATATTAGATGCATGCAGGGAAGTGTATGCTGCTCAGCAGAAGAAGGTATTTAGTAATCCTGAGTTGGCCGAGAAGTTTAATACCAGTGCTGCTGCTGCTTCTGCTACAAGAGGGGGCTCTCTTCTGGCTGGAAGAGATGCTACATTCAAAGCTGCAGTGAGTGCTTTGAGGAAGCATCAGAAGAGCTCTGTTTTTGTTATGTGATTGAATATGTGTTTGATGAATGTGGGGGCAAAAGGTTTCTGACTTGAGAGTGAAACGACTTATACTTTGACTGTATGTATACATGTATGCATTATTATAAGTCCTTCATTGTTTACAATATTGTAGCTAAATTAATGTGATTAAAGCCATACAACCCAATATCACCCATTTCAACTCCAGCAAACTTCACAGGCACACCCCCAGCTGCCAGCTGAGCTGAAGCTATCTCCTCCACCAAGGGAAACTTCTTCTGCTTCCCAGCAAGATTTGTACACACTATAAAATGCGGCAGTCCATGATCCTTTCTTCCAAAGCTTGGATTAGGCGGGTAAACATCCAGGTGCAGCAATTTCTTTCCTTCTGAAATATCACCAGGAGAGAGGAGTGCATCAAACCCAACTTGTTGTAGAGGTTTCATATTAGGGAATTCCTCGTTCAGGGCATCTAATTTCTCATCTTTTTCTTCTACTATAACACAGCGCGGTAGAGTATCTGTTGATATGAGTTGTGTGGAGGTAGAGGTCCACCATTGTCGGTGATGATGAGCTTGGTCTTTCTCCTCCCCGTCCTCTCCTTGTCCATCTTTATGGATCTTTCTCTTCTTCTTCTTGGGCATGAAAGCTTCAGGAGGTGGCTTAAATGTCTCGTACTTGCTACTATCATTCCCATTAGTTATAATAGTAATAGTAGTCTTTACTTGCTCTTCTTCTTCTTTCAAAGCACCAGAGGAGGTGCGTTCATACCACAGTCTCCAAATTGCCTTGTGATCCTCTCCTGGGGTCAAAAACCATCTCCCAGGATGTCTTTGAACGACATACCCTGCCCTTAACAACTTGCAAAATACAAGGTATGTATCTTCATCATACCCTGTGTTGAGAAGAATATCGTGGCATTCTTGTACGGAGAGAAGGCGTTTCTTGCTACCGCCATCTTCTTCAGCAAAAACTAGTAAGCTTCCTCTGTCTGCCATGTAGGTCATTTCCTCTGGGAACAAGTTGTGTTTTCCCCCCTGAATGAAGCCTAGATGGTTGATTATTCTTCCTCTGTTGAGGACTACTTGGGCAAGGCCCATGTCTGGTTTCCAGATAGCAGCAGATAAGTCACGACTGCAAAGGGAAAGACGGGATGGGATGGGAGCGGGGATTAGATGGTAAGGACATGTTGGTAAGGAGGAGCGTTCAGTGGGGCGTGTAGTGTAGATGTAGATTCTTACCCTGATCTTGGTGCAGACCATACGGAGTGCATGCCTTGTAGTCTGGCTTCCAGCTCCTTCTTCTCATCAAATTGACCTTCCTCTCCATTGTCGAATAACTCTTGTTTTTGGCCTCTGCGGAAGATGGCCTTGGAGAAATAATTGATACCATTGTCCACCATGGTTGCTATCAATTTAATATTCGATTTCTATATTGCATGCATTGTAAAATTGGCTTTCAAGATGGTGTACTGTCGCCCGATGGCCGCTCCGAAAAAAAAGCCCAAAAAAATGGGGAGAGTTGAGTCTTGACGAATAAGTACCCCAAATCTTCAACTTCCCTCTTTGGATTAATGTATATGTATCAATAGAGCTTACAGTATCATATGGACGATTGGTTGCAAACATAGCGGATTCTAGCGATATTCTGCAAAGACTGGATCAATCAGCTGTTTCAAATATGGAGGAGGAAACATCCCAGGGAGTGGTTTGCATACCTTACCAAGCATTGAAAGACAACGATCCTAATGTCATCACAAAAATTGAAGAGGTATGCACCAGATACTATCATCGCTCAAATATTCCGTTAACAACAATCTAGTTGAAACACTTAACCGACCTCTCTTTCCCTCCCTCTCTTTTTCCAGGCATACGGCCCATCTGGTCTCGGCATCCTCACCATCAGTGGCATTTCAGACTATGTCTCTCTTAGATGCTCTCTTCTGCCTCTAGCTGCAAAGTTTGCCACCTTGCCTGACCATATTAAAGCCACCTATGAGGACAAGGACAGCCTGTACAACTTTGGATGGAGTTGTGGTAAAGAAACCCTAGAAAATGGCCTCCCAGATGTCAACAAAGGCAGTTATTATGCCAACCCTCTCATAGATGAGCCTGCACAAGGTTCTAAAGAATTAGAAAAGCAGTATTATGCATATTGCCGTCCAAATATCTGGCCAAGACAGCATTTGCCAGAGCTAGAAGCTGCTTTCAAAGCTTTGGGTAGATTGATGATTGAGGTGGGAACTCTGTTGGCAAGGCGATGTGATGATTATGCTGTGGCGAAGCTAGGAACTGAGAATGCTAGGCGGTTAGAAACTATTATCAAAGAGTCTCCTTGTCCTAAAGGTCGCCTATTACACTATTTCCCCCCACCTTCATTGTCAGTAGCAGAAAATAATAATGATGATGACGATGGTCAAGAAGAGACGAGTGGATCTTGGTGTGGTTGGCACACCGATCACGGTAGTTTGACTGCATTGACTTCAGCTCTCTTCCTCAACTCCCAATTAGAAGAAGAAAAAGTCTATTTTTCCACTAGTACTAATAATAATATAAAGCAAGGACTGCACATTAGGGCTCGTGATGGAACTATAGTACGTGCACTCATTCCCCCCGATCACCTGGCATTTCAAATTGGAGAAGCTGCCCAGGTACTTTCTGGTGGCGCCCTTATAGCTACCCCTCACTGTGTAGTAGCGCCCAGAATAACACCAACCAATGGTAGGAATATGAGTAGGAATACATTTGCAGTGTTTATGCAACCTAAATGGGATTTAGTGATGAACCTGCCTGATGGAAGTGGTGATTTGAACCAAGCTGGTATAGAGATAGATCAACAGGGAAAGGCAGGGGAGAAGACGGAGATGATGACTTTTGGAGAGTTCACAGAGAAGAGATTGAGTAAGTATTACGTTACAAAGAAGGGATGATGGTGGTAGTAGTAGTGGAGGTGCAGTAATGTAAGATTAAATCACCTAGTTTTACAAATATTATTCAAAGCTAGCCAATAAAATACTTGGGCTGTGAAAAATGCTTTTCCAAAGCATCTACATAAGATCTAAAGCTACTAGGATTCGGATTAACACAATGTACATTGAGACCCAAAACGGCTTGAACACCTGCAGCTGTCTGCTCACCATGTGCTGCCAACACGATGTTGTTTTTTCTAATATTTTCTTCCACACCATCCCCCAGCAAATGAACCAGACCCTGAGCCTCTGTTGAACTTGAGAATGCTATTGCTTGTACCAACCCTTCATCTATTAATATCTTATCTAGTGAACACTCCTCAGCCTCCATGCATATTTTTGTTTCATAAGCAGGGACTGCAATTACTTCCCCATTGTTCTTCTTCAGGAGCGATAGGAATTTGGGGATGACACTTGGCTCAATGAGTGGTTGTAGTACTTCGGGGATGGGACAGAGCACTCTTTTCCCTGATAGTTGACCTGATGATGATAATGTCTCCACGAGGCCCAGCGTACTAGCCTTTTCTGGCTGTTTTACTGGTATATTAAGTGCAGAGAGCACCTCGGCATCTGCACCAAGAGCCCAAAGTGTCGTCTGAGCAGCAGCTCTAGGACCAGCAACAGACCGGAGATGGCATATAGCTGCCCTTTTTGACCCCTTTATCTTTTTCAATGCCTTCAAAACTGCAAGTATCCCAATTCTAGATGTAAAAAGTATATGATCAAAGCTATCTAGATTCTGTAAAGCATCTTCTAGCATTGCTTGGGAGAGTTTATTGGTAAGGCTACTTGTTTCTATCGTTGGCAACCATTGCACTCTTGCTCCAGCATCCAACAAAGGAGCTGCTAGCCTGGCAGCATAGAGCCTTGGTGCTGTGATCATTATTCTTCTACCACCTAGTGGGATTGATCTAATGCTCGCCAAAGGGTCAACTTCTGTAGTACCACCACCATCACCAATGGCATAATTTGAAGTCGCGGCCTTTCTCATCCTGTTGAGGCTTGTTGGTGTTGGTGGGATTCTTCTAGACCTCAGTTTGGCAGGGTGCAGTGTGTGGTGATGCATGGTGTATGTCCTCTACCTTCTGTCCGTTCTTTGTCAGATTTTGATGTGTGCGTCCTGCGTTTATTAAATGTGCAAGATTGGTGGTGGTGATAAGATATTCATTGAGTGGATTAATGCAGTTTCTTACTACTATTATTGCTGTTACTTCTACTGAATGTGTATGTATACATAATGTATGTGTATACATACACATTCAATCATCATAATTTTCTGCTTCAGCTTGAGCTTGAGCGAGGGTCCGTTTGACGATCTCTGCTTGCTCCGCCAACACCGACTCCAGCTTCTTGATATCAACAGGTTTGAGCTTTTTCGCTTTTTTGCCAGTTTCTGAAGACTTTATGCCACTGCTTCTTTTCCCTTTCCCTTTACTGCTACCTTGTTTGGGATGTAGATTTATATCTTCTTCTCCTTCTAATTGTTGTTCAACAGTTGCCTCTGTGATCGCTCCCCCAGTAGACATTCCTCCACCACCACCTCCAGCATTTTTATCTGCTGCTACAGCACCGGGGAGGGTTGCATCACGTCCTCTTCTATCTTCACCTTCTTCTTCATAATCATACATGGACAAAGTAGCTGCAGTGGCACTGGGAGGAATCCAATCATGGAGACCAGGAAGATCAGTTGGCATATCTTCCATGAGAGAATCTTCATCTTCATGATATGGTGCTGCTCCGTCTTCAAAACTACCATCACCAGATGCAGCAAGATTAGTGGCACCAATACACATGCGGTCAGTCCAAGTCTTGGCTCTCTTCTTGATTTCTTGTTTACGTTGGACTTCTCGCTCCATGGCACGCCGTGCAGATGGCGGCAGTCCCCCAAAATCTGCTTGTTGTTGTTTTCCCACCTCCTCACCCTCTGTTTGCTCAGGTTGTACTTCCTTTCTACCTGTTCTTGTTGTTGTTATTGTTGTTGTTTCCTCTGCTTCTTCTTCTATTCTTTGTAATCCGTGTTGTGATTTGAAAACACCAGTGCTAAGGGATTTCACTGCTTCAGTTTCCATCTTTCCAGCAGACTTGGGTATCCCTCTGGCAAGCTTTCTAATTCTCCATTTCTTTCCATGTGCTAACAAATACCGTACTTCTGCTTCTTTATATTCAACATATTGATTGAGCAGCTTTCCCAGTGATAGGTCAGATATTGGTTGAGGTTGGGGTTGGGGTTGAGGTTGAGGTTGAGGAGGAACATTCCCTCCTTTTTCTGGTGATGAAGGTTCTCCACCACCACCATCACCACTAGGAGGAGCAGTTACTCTCCAGACATGTTCAAGTTTCTCTCGATAATCATCATACATAGGAGGCAAGAACTTAGCACCCAGTCCTTTTAATGCACTTGACAATTGAAATTTCACTTCTCTTACTATTGCTGCTTCCTCTGCAGCTTGAGGGTTCAAGAAGGGGGATGTAGACAGACATTGAGGCTTTAATCTTGCTGAAGATGATGTTGTTGTTTGGGCAGAAGATCCACCTCCTAAAACGAATGCATTGTCTACTAAATATTTAGCTACAGATTGAGCTTCTAGGCATGGCATTTGTTGTTGTTCTACTGATGATATTGCTGCTGCTGCTGAGAGGTTTGGCAGCAAACTCAAAAAAGCAGCTTGATGTTCTTTTGATAAGTAAATCTTTACGCTAGGGAAGTTCTGTGAAGGCTGTGCATGAAACAAGCATAGCAGAGCAAACAGTGAGGCTATTTCAAGGTTGAGGTTGGGCTTGAGAAGGTTTAACATTGGATGGTCTGGTTCTTGCAACCAATCTTCTTCTTCTTCTCCAGGGATTGCTGTGAGCGCTGGTTGTTGTTGCTGTTGTCGTGGTGAGAGTAGAGCGGGGGGAAGCTCTTCAAATAATAGATGTTGAAGTTCAGGAGCAATTGATTCATCTTCTATACTGCTATGTGCTTTATTAGAAGGGCCTGGTCTTTGATCATTATCTTCTTCTTCATTTGAAAATAATTCATTCCTTCTCATTTCAACAGTAAGATCGTGTACTACCTGTCTAGGAAAACCAGAAACCAATGCATCCAAGATTATTGAGTAGAGGAGTTGCACATATCTGTCAAAAGTAAAGGAGCGAGGCATGACGTGGAAGATCCAGGAGAAGTGCAACTCCTTCCATGTTTGTTTGAATGTTGATAGGGAGTTGGGTTGGCCTTCTTTGACGGCAATGAAGAAGCGGAGGATGAGGTGGCAGAGATCGCGTTGGCAGAGATTACTCGGTGTAACCATTGATGATGAGTGAGTTACCTGGTGGTGCTAGTATTGTCGCATTACCTGTATAGTTATGTAATTTTTTTCCAAGAAAGTTTTCAACACGAATCAAAAATTGCTCTGCACAAGCTTGGATAAGCGTAGTTAGGCATGAATTGTTGAGGTTTCAGCCTTGTTGCAGAAGTCCTAACGATTTTCATAACTTTGTTTTGCGAGTTATAGTGGTTTGGCATTGGTTTAATACCAAAAATTGATTTCCCCGCTCTCTCTGCTCTCCGATGTCGGCTGTCGTTGGACTATGGCGGAGAGAGTAGAAAAGAGGGAATTGCTGGCAGCGCACTCCACAATTTCATAATCAATACGAATATGCCTAAGAAGGAGAGTTCGGTCAATTGCTTAGAGGAGTACCACGGGGTTTATCTTGCTTTTTGGGCAGGAGTTCGAAACCCAGAAATCTGATCACCAACCTTTGATCTTTGAGAAGGGCTAAAGTAATACTTAATCCAGTAGTGTTGCAGTCTAGAATAAAGGTAGATTAGCAACCTCAATCATCATGCCAGATCCATCTTCGAGTGCTGCACCCCAGACATCTTCTGCCAGTCCCACCGACAAGAAACCAGAAAGACCAAGGCGGCCAAGGAACAGAAAGCCAGCTGCAGCCAACCCTCCTCCTCCTTCTGAAGCACCACCAGCTGCTCAATCCAAGGAAAAAGTAGAGAAGATCACTTCTGCATCTACTAAAAACCCTGAGCCTCCAACTCCAACTCCACAAACTGATGTTGCTGTTAGTGACAGCAAGGAGAAAAAGAGGCAAAGAAACCGACCAACTCGTGGCGGGGAGAAAAAGCCTGCAGTCACTGCTCCTAGTGCTGCTGGAAGTTCAACTGTAGAGACAGAAGAAGGCCCTCTAGGTTTGAAGAACAAACCACAGCTAACATCAAGTGCAGCTAACATCGACAAAGGCAAAGATGCAAACCCTTCACCTCCTCAGAACAAAACGACGAGGAAGGATGACAATAAGAACAGCAAGAAGGGGCAGCAACAGCCAGCAACTGTAGATAAAAAACCTCGACGACAAGCCAATCCTACCAATAAAGACAAAGATAGCAGCGGCAAAAAAGGTGCCCAGATTAGAGCTGGGAATTGGAGAGACCAGAAGGAGGACAAGGAAACGGGAAATGCAAACTCTAATAAAGCTCCTGGGTCTAAAGCCAAGGCAAAGGAAGGGGGGGAAAACCATCAACCACCTAGTAGTGCAAAGAAGAGTAACAAGAAGACCAATTCAAAGGCCAAAAGGATATCATACTATGAAGACCATCTCTCTCCAGAAGAATTGAATAGAGGTTTATCATCAGGAGCCTTGTTACAAGGTCAAATCAGGGTGAATGCCTCTGATAGAACCCAAGGCTTCATTACCATCCCTGGTCTCCCAAATGATATATTCATCAAAGGTATCAAACCCCAGAATAGAGCAATAGAAGGTGATAGAGTTGTCGTCAGAGTGAATCCTCCTCACCTTTGGCATCAACAAAAGAAGGTGGCAAATGCTGTGGCCCCCTTTTCTTCTTCTTCTTCCTTTTCTGTTGGATTCTGTATTAGTAGTAATAATGATAATGGCGTTGCATCGCATCATCATAATGAGTTGCTGGCGACACCTGCTCTTGTTCGCTCGGCAAGTGGAGGTGAATGCGACTATGATTTGGAATCTGTGCCTTCGTCGTCTTCTCGTGCTAGTAGCCCTTCATTCTCTGCTTTTCTTGATGGAGATGTTGCGTTAATGGAGGGGGAGGAAGTCAACGGAGGCAGTATTGAAGTGACTGTTGAAAAGATGGAAAGTCTGACTTTGGTTGCAGAAGAAGGTGATGAAGAAGGAGCTGCAGTTAGTATGGTGGACTTCATCGAACAGAAAGTTGTGGCAAAATTAGAACAGAAGAAGGAGGAGGAGGAGGAGAAGAAGAAGAAGGACACTTCCTCCTCTCCTCCTCCTGTCTGGCATGGCACTAACGGAATAGAAAAAACAGTGCAAGTCATAGCTTCCAAGATAGAACAACATGTAGGTTGGAGAGCTACAGCTGAAGTTGTAGGCATTTTTGAATTCTCAAAACGTAGAACCACAATCATTGGAGTACTTAGGGCTGGTACCATCAATCCAGATGGTGATGATGATAAATCCAAGGGCAAGAAGACTGACCGCAGTCATTTGAGTTTCATTCCAACAGATGCCAGACTGCCATCCATGCTTGTCAGACATGACAAAATTTCAAAGGAATGCCGTCAGAAGCTGATCAAAGAAGCCAGCAACGCTGACATGGTGACCAGAACACTGGTAATGGCTCATATTGACCGCTGGAATGCCACCACTCCTTATCCTTTTGTCATTGTAGATGGTGAAATCGGGGAAGCTGGCAGTCTTCAAGCTGAGACAAGAGCACTCCTGGAGCAAGAAGGCATCATTGATGATGATGTATTCAACAAAGGTGTTCTTTCATGCCTCCCCCCCACACCCTGGGCCATCTCCCCGGAGGATCTCAATGGACGCAGAGATTTCAGAAACCAGAGAGTCTTCAGCATTGATCCTCCAACTGCCAGAGACCTGGATGATGCTCTGTCCATTGAGCGTCTTGGTAATAGTGGGAAGTACAGAGTTGGAGTTCATATTGCTGATGTCAGCCACTTTGTCAAGGCAGGCACCGCCCTTGATGCAGAAGCAGGGGAGAGATCCACCAGCGTCTACCTCGTGGACAGAGTGATCCCCATGCTTCCCCGTCTGCTCTGTGAGGAATTGTGCAGTTTAAACCCTGGAGTGGACAGATTAGCATTTTCTATTGTTTGGGAGCTTGACGAGCAGGGGAAGGTCGTAGGAGAGACTTGGGCTGGTAGATCTGTCATTTGTTCCTGTGGCAAACTAGCCTATCCCATGGTACAGGCCATGATTGAAGGTGAATATTCCGCCAAGCCTGGGGAAGAGCCACCATGTGAATTGCATGGTAATTACCAATGGACTGATGTATATGAAGACTGTATGGCTTTGTATAAAATATCACGCAATCTACGTCAACGTAGGTTTGACAATGGAGCATTGCGTTTAGATAATGTCAGGCTATACTACGAGCTGGACAATGAAGGTAAGCCAGTCGACTGTGGAGTATATGTTCAAAAGGAAGCTAATCAGCTGGTGGAAGAGTTTATGCTCCTAGCCAATATGACAGCAGCCAGTATCGTGAGTGAGAGCTATCCAGACAGAGCCTTGTTGCGTTGCCACCCACCTCCTAATGGAGAGAAGATGACAGAGCTCACACAGATGTCTCAGATGCACCTGGGGGTCTTCTTGGATACTTCTTCCTCTAAAGCTCTCCAGAAAAGTCTTGAAGCGCTCAGAAATGATCCCAACGCAGATAGAGGAGCGGTAGATGTTATTACAATGATGGCTACCAAGCCCATGCAGCTTGCCAAGTACTTTTGCACTGGAAGTGAGGCGGATGATGCCAACTGGAGGCACTATGCTCTCGCAACTGAGAGGTACACCCATTTTACCTCTCCAATCAGACGCTATCCAGACATCATTGTTCACAGACTGCTTGCTGCTGCACTGGAGGAGAAGTATGGCAATCAGGAAAGTTCATCTTTAATTGAAAAGTATGGGTTGGCTGCCTGTGATAAGGTCACCGATATTTCAAATCACGCCAATGATCGTAAGGTGGCAGCCAAATCAGCCCAGGACAATTCTCTCAGATTGTACCTTGCCATCATGCTCTTTGACAGACCCAGAGTGGTGGATGGAGTGGTTATGGCTTTAAATGGCTCTCGATTCTTGGATCTGTATGTTCCTTCTCTGGGAATAGATGTGAGAGTGCAGACAGCTGAGATATTAAAAGGAGGGGCTGATTTCATTGCAACAAAATGGGACTCTGCTATGAAGGAGCTTGTTATTGAGCGTGATGGGGGAAAAGTATCAAAGTCACCGGAACTAGGCATGATGGATTATAATTGTGTGAATAATATGGATAAATTGGATAATGGAGGTGAGAAAGAGGGCAACAGAGTGGAAGTGGCGAAGCAACAGCTGCCGCTGACTCTTCGATTATTGACCCATGTGCCTTTGGTGCTGACAGCTCAGCGTTCCAAGACGAGTGGGAGTCCTTCCAGGATTGTTGCTAGGTTTTGGCTTGAATAGTAGGACGTTGCTTATTGTGGATGATGATAGATTAAGAAGTAGAAGTAGATAAGTCTGTAATAAGTTTGGGAGAATGTGCTAAAGGAACCAAAACTGAAACTTTTGCTCACCCAAAGGAGCCCCACGGGCAGGAGGCTGGATTGCTGCTTGTAGTCCAACTTCCAATCATGTAATAAGATACCTTTTTTGTTTGTCTGTGAGAAGACGAAGAAGGCTGTGGCGACGGATGCAGATTCAAATTGGCTTAAACTTCATTGTCTTGAGAACGTTTTTCTGTTTCTTAAGGAATAGATTTAAAACAGGGGAAGTCAGTTATCATTATCAGACCTAATAGTCGCTTTTATAGTTCCCCGAACACATAAAATCGATCGATTCTGATCACTTGATTGCAGTCAGATGTCGGCACATTTGACGCTATTCCCTGCCACCACTCGGCTCAGCGTGCAAGACAACATCATCCAAAGGATTGTATTCGGTGGCCACTCCCGAATACTAGGAGCAGAAGCCTTTGACGAAGAACTCCTCCTCCTCAGCGACACCAACAAGGCCGTCTGGAGAGCTGCAGGCACGGTGAGAAAGCAATTCACCTCTCGCTTCCCAATACTCCAAGTCCAGTGGTGTCGCTTTGAGAACACAGGCTTAGATACTATCTTAGGTATGCTTCATGGCATGTCTTTGACTGTGCACACTCAGGATGGAGATATGCATTCTGTCCCATTGCCAGATGAATATTCCGCCATGTGGCCTCTCCCTCGGGGCCTGCTCCTCACGGTACGTCTCCTTTCTTTCCTCTATTTAATGCCCAATCATAATATCCAAAATTAAGTAATCATTATCATTCCTTTTTTTTCTCACAGAGCTCAAAGGTGGGTGTCGCACCAGTGGTTGTCCTCCACCCTCTGGAACCAGTGCAGCCAATTCAAGTGGAAGGATGGGCTCCAGATGAACATATGATATGGAGTAGTTTAGAAACACCTACACTGGTGTCTTATAGTCAATCTAATCAAAGACTTGCTGTATGGAACGTCATGTTGAAGCTGAATAATAGATATTTCTCAGTGACTCCATCGAAACTATCGTCTGGGACGCAAGGGTGTGCAGTGGCAACTGCTGCTGCTGTTGGTAGTGATGCTGATGTATTACAGACACCAGATCAACAACAAGCTCAGATTGGTGGAAATTCTCTAGGACAACAAAGGTGAGTTACAGTATGATAACATCAATTGATAATAGATGGTTTTCTCTCTCTCTCTCTCTCTCTCTCTGTTTAGGCGCTTGGGTCAAAGTTGGCCAGCACTGGGTTGCTTTCCCAATTGGCTTCTCCTGTATTTTGAAAGAGAGAGGATGCGATGGGGTTAGTTAGTGTACGGTTCTTTCTGGCATTGAAAGAGGACAAGAAGAACACTATGGCGGATGGAAGCACATACCTGCTGCAACTAGGTCAATGTACTTCTGCATGGCCTCCTCTTTGGACATTCCCTTGACCTCAGCCCAAGCATCCCACTTGGTTCGAGCTTCAAACTGGACGGCCCATGGCTGTGCACCTTTGACGTCTCCCTCAGTTGCTTGCTTGTACAGGGAGTAGAATTTCAGCTTCTCTTCTGTGCTGGTATTCGCTTTAGGAGGTCCATTTCGGATGAGATAGACGGCCTTCTTGAACTTGATCTCCAGCTCTGATGACATTTTTCAAAATTAGCTCTTTTGGTTATCTTGTCTGGATGAACTGAGTTCTTGATGTTCGGCTGCTGAAAATATGTGCTTCTATATAGTATAGATTTATCTGATTGATTGGCGAGACGAGATCCTCGAGGTTTATTATCATTCTGTGTCTCACTCCCTCTTCCCCGTCCTCTCTCTCCTCTTTGTCGACGATGCAGGTTGTCGATGCGTCTCCCCGATGGCAGCTTATCTCCTCTAGCTTTCCAGCCACAGCCTAGAAAACAATCAGATGGCCATGTGTTGCTGCCTTCTCAAGAACATCCAGTAGCATTTTCCCTAAAGTGGTCGGATCACAATGTAGATCTTCAAGATGTTCCAACAGAGGCTCACTTGTTTGGAGACACAGATGGCAGCACACCCTTGCTTTGTCTTCACTGCCCAAACTTGCAACGCGCATTGGTCCTTGCCATCCGTAAAACTAGTAGCAGTAGCAAAAATACTGAAATTGTGCCTTATTTTGATGTAGCAGCCAAGTCAGTAGCTGCTATAATGGCAACAAGACGAGGAAACTTCATCTCCTCCTCCTCCTCCAGCAGTAGTGGTTGTATTTTTCTAGTCAAGGATCTCCTTGTTTTACAGCCAGGAGGAAATCTTGTGTTGCATGTAGGTAATCAACACGTTGTAGATGTTGCACCATTGACCAGTCATCTAGCTGGCATAGATCCCATAATCTCCAAGATATTGAAGCTAGCGCATTATCAAGGCGGGGCTCAGCAGCAACAACAACAACAACAACTACTACTACAAAGAGACATATCTCAAATGTCTGGCACTAGACACTCCCCTGGAGCTGATTCTGGTGGAGATGGAGGAGCTTTAGCTGCTACTGAACTAGAGAAGGCTGGTAGTGTATCGACTATGGGAAATTCAATGCTGCATATGAGCAGCATTGGAGAAGCTCTTGATCACTCTGTTGAGATGGTCGGCTTGAGGGATGCAGTGGGCAACAGAGCCTCGCTGGTCTTGAAGAACGGTCACACTATCAGAGCTTGTCTACCTTTGGCACCAGTTGTAGATCTTATTTCTAGAGCATTAGAAGCTATCAAATTAGCCATGCCTGCTGAAGAATGGTGGGGTGTGTACATGAGATGGCTGTCAACACAGAGCAGCAAGCTGCTGGGTGGAGGAGAGGACTCCCAGTGGCTGGCTTTCGAGAATGCCCTCTTGCATAGGCTGGGGGTCATTGGTCAAGTAAAAGCTCGGCATTCTAACACGTCAACATCTGTCGCCACTGATGTCACTGCATCTGCAGTTGGAGAAGGAAGGGGTGGTGACTGGGAATGGCTTCTGAAGTCTGAACAGCATGGAAACGATGCCCTCCCCAAACGACTCAGATGGGCAGAAAACCCAATCCCTCCTATGTTGTCTTCTGCTCAAGACACTGCTGCATCTATAGATATAGACGTGCTTAATATTATTCAAGCATTGCATTCGGTGTATGAAGATACTAAGATGGACAGGCGGCTTTGGCACTACCTTGCTCAGTTTGCTGCATTGCTGTCCAAATTGTCAGGGGTTGTGATGGATGCTGGATTGCAAGAATTTTACGATACAGAGGAGAAGAATGGCTACAGTAATACCAGTAAAACCCCTGGAAGCCCTCCGTCCTTGCTGATGACACTGGAAGAATTGCTTTTAGGGCAGCAAAATACCAAGCTGCCGGTGTTGATTGCTCAAGGGTCAGCAATCGTCCAACGCTCTACAGACTTGGTGGTCTTCTACAGAATCATCTCTGATGGGATTTTTTCTAGGTTAGAGACAGACAATAAAGCTCAAGCTGATGCGGTATTGCATAATACGTCAATGTTATTGATAGAAGCAATGAGCAAGCGTGGATGGACACACGCTGAGTTGGACGCCCTCCCGTCTGGCGTTGCTGGCCCCCTCCTTGATGTTGCAGGTCGACTTCAAAATGATCCACCATCTACTTGGCCACCTGAAGCTTTAGCTCTCACAGGTATGCTACTAGCATTATTATTACTCATTATGGGTAACCATAACAGTCTCTAACATCTAACCACTCCCCTCCTCCTTTCCCCCAAATTGCGTAGAGCGATTCAACGTCACTTGCAAGGCTGCACTTTCAAAAGTGAAGTCGATAATCGAGCCAACATTGGTTGGATCTGCTATAGTTATGACTCCTCTCGGTAAAATGGCTCGTTCTCCGCAGAAAAAGACTAGAGCCAACAAATTATCAGATAAAAGCCAGGGAGACGACCTCACATCAGCCTCTCTTACGGATCCCTCTAGGGTCGATGTCGACACCGGCATGTCTCCTCTACCATACAAGCAGCACCTCCAAATTTCGGGAGCCTTGCACTATCTAGTACAAGAAGAACCTCCAGAAGAGAATCTGCTGAAGCTTGTCGAGCCTTACACAGAAAGTGATGGCATGGAAAGTTTAAGTGACCCCAACATCAAGCGCCGCTTCAACAAAGACCTCCGCCTGCAAGAAGTGCGCAAATTGCTGCGCAGTAGTGTCCCTGTCGTGCTTAAAACTGGCAATGTACAAGTAACAGAGGCGGAAGGCATGCAGCAACAGCAGATAAAGCTCATGGTTCTAGCTTTCAGAACAATGGCGCTAAACTTTGGAAGAGGCGCACTAACGCTCAGCACAGTAAAGCCGCTTCCAACTGAAGCATTGCGCATTCCAACCATGTGCTTGGCTGGAAAGCTCCCTGATCAAAGCAACGCAATTGTCAATCTGGACCTATCAAATACGCTTCCTGCGCCTGGGGGTGGAGGCTTCTCAGAGTACACTGCTTGGGCGGAGTTCCACAATGGTGTCGCATCAGGTTTGCGCTTAACACCAGGGGGTCAAATGCTGACAAGAACGTGGATTGTGTACAATAAGCCGAAGGAGCCATCATACACCCATGCTGGAATGATCCTGTCGCTGGGGTTGACTGGGCAATTAAGCTGTTTAGCTGCCACGGACTTGTACAGATACTTAGCGCAAGAGCACGATGCTACCATCATCTCTGTACTTCTTGGCATGAGCGCAGCAAAGCGCGGTTCAATGGATGCCACCATCAGCAAGATGTTGTTCCTGCACATGCCTTCTAGACACCCATGTAACTATCCAGAGCTTGAAATAAGCTCTTTGGTACAAGCTGCAGCATTAACTGGAGTTGGTTTGCTATTCCAAGGAAGTGCGCATCGATTGATGGCGGAAATAATGCTCGAAGAGATGGCGCGCAGACCAGGGCCGACCTCCCAAGAGAACGACAGGCTTCATGACGGAGTCTCTCACGATCGAGAAGGGTATGCCTTGGCTGCTGGGATAGGCTTAGGTCTTATAACACTCGGTAAAGGCAGTAAATCCGTTGGCTTGTCGGATCTAAACATCGAAGAACGAGTGAAAAAGCTGATGGCAGGAGGAAGGTTGGTCTCAGAGCCACTCGTGGACGTGGACCCTGGCATGGGTGATAGTTATAAAGTGCGCACTGTTTCTCCAGGAGATAGTGTAGGAAACAGGACATCAGGTTCTGTCGCAGAAGATCTAGCGGCAGCACAAGGGGCATCTCAAGTAGTCCTCGAGGGCAGTGTTGTCAACCTTGATGCCACTGGCCCTGCAGCAACACTGGCTCTGGGGTTGATGTATCTACAGACAAACAGCGGAAAAGCCGCCTCACTGTTTGAAATTCCGCAAACCGCATTTGCTATGCGAAAGGTGCGACCTCAACACCTGATGTTGCGCATTTGGATGCGTGCGCTTGTTCTATGGGATTCTATTCAGCCCAGTAACGATTGGGTTCAAGAGCAGTTGCCGTTAAATATGCGTGGTTCATTGAAGGATGCATTGTCAGAGCGCATTTCTTCTAAAGCTCAGGCTCTTTGCTATGGTTTTGCGGGCGCCTGTCTTGCATTGGGGGTCCGATTTGCCGGTACTGGAAACGAACAAGCACGGCAAGTTATCCACCATGTACTGGTTAATGAGCTTCTTGCAATCAAACCCAACATACCTGAACCTCCTGGAAACGAAAACGCAGCAATCGACAGGTTACAAGTCGAGCAATGTGTGTCGGCATGTGCGTTGTCGCTGGCGGCTGTGATGGCTGGCACTGGTGATGTCAGTACTTTGAAGATATTGCGGGGTTTATTGAAGAGAGTAGCGGTACCAACAGCCAGTAATGCAACACTTCCAAGTACTGGAAGTCCTCCTACTAGTAGCATAACATATGGAAGTCATTGTGCCACCAGCCTGGCCCTCGGCTGGCTCTTCTTGAGCAGCGGTGGAATGAGCTTTGACAATGATCTGTCATCTGCTGGTGCTCTAATTGTTGCTTTGTACCCGAAATGGCCTGTTTCTACTACTGACAATCGTTATTATTTACAAGCATTGAGACATATGTATGTTTTGGCCACACGTTGCAAGGAAGATTTGGATGCACGTCAGGACGATGCTTGGGCTGTCAAGGGGACGAGGGTGGGTGATCAGTTTGTGGGGGCCAAGTTTGAAGGAGAAGCTTGCATTTTAGACACTTATGATGCTCTTACAACATGATTTAATCATCAAACCTGAAAAACTTCATCAGTTCTTTCTTGTCAAAGTTGAAGCTCAACCACGCATTCCCAGAAGAGGAGGCAGCCCCGCCCCCTCTCTTGCCCCCTCCCCCCTTCCTCCTCCTGTTAATCCAAGCCTGTAATGGCTTCATATAAGGCCAAACATTGTAAAACTTGTACTTTTCTCCTGTATTAGTCACATATGACTGCTTGCTTTCCTCAAAACTAGATGGTAGGTTGCTAATTAAGTGCCAAGCAAAGGCTCCAATCTCTCCTTTGACATGTGGGGCAAATGCCGTTTGGTCATCTACATCCTGCAAGCGCACAATCAAAAAGACACATATGTTAGTTCCATAATTTACTACTATGTAAATAAAGTGGATTTGACTTACTTGTACCATAAAAAGCCGTGTTGCCTGGGCACCTAACTGGACATCAATGAATTGGGACGGGTCAACCTTGTCGGCGATATCCAACCCAGTCTCTTCCAGCACTTCTCTCGCTGCACACTGGTCATCAGTCTCATCTTTTGATAACTTCCCTCTAGGAAAACCCCATCCAGCATCTTTTTTGTATCCACGAACTAATAAAACCTTCTTCATAGTTGGGTCTAACAAGATGGCACCTCTGACCGGGATGGTGCGTTTGTAGGCGTTGAATGCCTCGTAGATCTCATTCAATGAGCCCTTAAAAGGCTCTAAACCTGGGCATTTTTCAAATATGAGAGATGTAAATTCTTTCAGAGTGTATGAGCGCAGTTCTGGGTGTTTGAGTCGGACATTGTCCTGGGAAGCAAAAGGTTGAGGGGGGGGGGGGGGGGGGGGAGGGGGAAAGGGGTGTGTGGTCGGGGAGAGACATTCAGAGAGAGGCAACTAGTGAAACAGCTTGAAAAGGGCATACCTCGTAATGCCACCATGCTTGCTCTACAGAGAACAATAAACGCTCAAACGATTCTAATTCGGTAGCTGGTAAAGTCAAAATAAAACGCACGCAAATCTCATCGAGAAGATCGCTGCTGGGGACGTTGGATTGTCTTTGAACGAACATTAGACGTGAGTAAAATTCGATATATGTTTTTGTTATAGACTTTAAAATGTCGCAGAGACTCTGGAGTGTCCATTTCTTCAAGGAATTTTCGACTTCCCGTCTGAGCCCCAAACTTGCCATCCGCTCAACAGAGATAGTTATCATCAATGCAGGGTCTTGGCTAAATGAGTTTCATGCCTAAGATGCAACCATAATGGTTGATGAAAAAGATATAGACTCATTGAAGAGTTGACAGGTTATGAGCAAAATAATTAATAGATAAAATTTGCTGAATAGATAGCAAAATTTAATAATACTGAGCTGAAATCGACGTAAGGCATTGTGGAAACACGCACAGGTTCGAATCCTGTAGGATGCGTCCTCAAGCATCTTTGCCGGAGTGGTTAACGGGGTGCCCTGCTATCGGATACGGATTTTTTATTATTACCCAGCACTACCGTACGCAATTAAGCCAATCGATGGAGTCTTTGCACATCTCTTGGTCAACAACCTTAAACTGAAGGAATCCTGAATCGCCCCCCTGAATCTGCTATTCCTCAACTATTTATTTACAACTAAAGGGTCAATAAACTAGTTAATACACCCTTGCCTGTAGTAGCCTCTAGCAAAAGAATCACTATAATCGACAACATTGCTATTCTACCATTCCATGTCTCTGCCGACCTCGTCCATCCCCACTTCCACAAAAACACAGGAGGAGGAAGCACTCCACGTTCCCTATCATATGTATCCAGTAATGTATTGACTTCACCTGCAATTAGTACATAAAGAAAGAAGAAAGTCAGCACCTATGTATGTACATGATACAACAAAATCTTGCTCTCCACTCTCTCTCCCCTCTTCTCTTCACAGTGGCCCTCCTTCTCCAAACCGAGCAGCCAACAAGAGCACATGTTCCAACCAATGCATCGACCATCCAGGAGAAGGACCATACAGAGCTATTAACACTCTTTCCTTGGTTTTTACTGTAATGTCAGAAAAGGCTGTGATGATGGTATCGTTCTCTCAAGTTTGGAATGAAAGAGAGAGGGAGAGAGAACAGTGGGCGTCTGTGTCCACTTCCAGCTGAACCAACTGAGAGAGAAAGAGAGAGATTAGAGAAGAAAAAGAAACACGAAGCTTACCTATAGGAACTAATCCATCACCACCAGTTGCTGCCAAACTGCCCACATAAGGCAGAGCTTCCAGCACAGCATCAGCTAAATCACCAATAAATGTTGGATTGGTATTAAGTGCAGGCACTCTACCCCATCCTTTTATACCAGAATCCTCTGCTAGTTCTCTATATTCTACATCTATTTCTTCTAAAGTTTCAATGTGCTCAGACACGAATGAAACAGGGACTGCCAACAGGGATTTGACGCCACTTTGACCCAAGAATTTGATAGCTTCGTCGGTGTAAGGCTTCAGCCATTCCACTGGTCCGACTCTGCTCTGATAAGCAAGAGTGTGGGAGTTGTTGATGCCTCTTCTTCTTAGTTCAGAGACTATCAATGCTACACACTCTTCCATTTCTTCCTTGTAAGGGTCGCCTTCAGCGACGTAAGATTGAGGGACCCCATGAGCTGAGAAGAAGATTTCTGCACCGTCGGCTGCTGATTGGGCTGGGAATGCCTTTTGTAGTTCTTCTTGGATTAGATCAGCCATTGCAGTGACATATCCTGGCCTTTGGTACCAAGATGGAATGACAACATGCTTGATGCCTCTCAGACCTGGGTCGGTTTTCAAAAGACGCTCGAACAACCGGAGAGAAGAACCAGATGTAGATACAGAGAATTGAGGATACAAAGGTAGTACAACTAGAGTAGTGATACCATCACGTTTGACGGCTTCAATGGCTTCTTCAGTGAAGGGCTTCCAATACCTCATTGCTACATAAGTGTGGGCATTGAGACCTTTATCTGTCAATGATGCTGCCAATGCCTCTGCTTGCTCTTCCGTAATCCTTCGTAAAGGAGAGCCACCACCTATGCTTTCGTAGCCTTCTCGGGATTTAGGGCTACGTAAAGCTGCTACTGCTCCAGCAATTGCTGGCTGGAGAAACTTGAGAGGTCCAGGCAGACGAATAATGTCTGGATCTGCAAAGAGATTGTACAAGAAGGGTTCAACGTCGTCCAAGGTCTCTGGGCCGCCTAAATTCAGCAGTAAGATGCCGACACGCTCATGCTTTAGATCAAGAACGATGTTATTTGTGGGTTGCAGTTGTTGCTGTCCTCCATTCTCCAGTTCTTCAGAAAAGGAGGCGGAAGGGCCTGCTGTTGTCGCCACGCTTGTGGTGAACCTGTGTCGTTGGCAATGTCTCTGTTGATTCGGACTCAGCTTGTGAGCAAAGCATTTTCTGTTGGATGTTGTGTGCAAGGATATGTGTCAGATAAGGCTACATTGTCCAGGAGAAGTAAAAGGGAACTAGAAAAGACAGGGGCATCTCAGCATTTATAACTTGAAAAAACTCACCTGTGTGGCCGTCCATTAACTCTAGGAGGAGCTTCTATGTTATGTGTTCTAATGTTTGATGTTGTAAAGCTAGTCGTCTTCATTTTTAATGTACAAATGGTGCTGCTCGCCCAACTTTTAGTAATGGATTCAAGGTTTTTTTATGGTTTAAAACCGGAAACCGTGGTGGGAAGCGATAAGAATCAATGTAATGTACCTGAAATTTCAAATTTATCAAATGGTTTGCATTCAGCTGGTGCACTCCTTGGCGTTTAAAAAGAATTGGCTATGAGTGGTTTTGAGAGGGGTGCCCGGAGAGGAGTGGAAACAGCTCAACGACGACCCCTCCTTGTCTCATAGGTCAGCCTTTCTCTTTCAATAAAAGGTTGGAAAATGTGGCATTGCAGTATGATTTACACAACCATGTCTACGGGCTGAATTGATGAAAATCAATACATAGGACCCTAGAAAGAGAGAGAGATTGATTTACCAGTGAAGCCCACCGACATTCACTTTGATTACTCTGCATCTCTGACTTATGTTTAAAAATAGTGTGAGATAACACATCAGAGTCGAGAGAGCATTGCAGCACACATATACCAAGCGTGATCTCAAACAGATCACCTTGTACGTAACACGACAGCCCATGTCAGGTCAACACCGTCACTACCGTCACCCCGACGGATCACGCGATGAGGATCCTCTCATCTACGCCCGGCCACAGCTTTCTTTGGTGCCTTTACGACACACCAAGATCATCCACTTCATAAGACATGCTCAAGGTTTCCACAATATCAACCACGAGGATGACATATTCGATGCTCACTTGACTGAGTATGGTTGGAAACAGGCAGCAACAGTTGGACAACACATTGACAGCTTGGGGTCACTAAACTTCAGGTGTCAGGCCGTCGTTACCTCTCCTTTGACGAGAACATTAGAAACAACAGCAGGTATATTTGGTAAACCTTGGAAAGAAGGAGATGGAGACCCACTGTTTGTAGGACAAACTGCTGCCAAAGGAGAGCGAGCAGCACAGAAGCCACTCACTGCAATCAACTGTTGCCCTCCAAAAATAATAGTGTGGGAGGGATGTAGAGAGCATCTGGGACCCAATCTCTGTGATAAAAGAAGAAGAATATCTGAAGTAGCTCCATCTTTCCCTGCTATGGACTTTTCTCTGTGTCAATCTGACAAGGATGCTCTATGGTCACCAAAAAAGGAAGAAAAGGAGGCAGTGAAGCATCGGGGATTGGAGCTGGCCAGGTGGTTGATGCATCGCCCGGAGAGAGAAATAGCTGTTGTATCACATTCAGTCTTTTTATTATATTTTATGAGTAATTTTGGACACTCTGCATCTATTAAAGTGCAAGGGGAAATGCATAGATGGTTTGAAAATTGTGAAATGAGGACTCTGGTGTTATCGGATGAGAGTGGAGTGAATCAGGAGCCTTGTCCTCTTCATTTCCATGGAGGTCATACTGTCTAACTCTGTATGCATGTATTCATTGTGGAAAAAGGAAGTTGTTACATTAACAGAAGAAATAAACACTCAACAGAAAAGGGATAGTCTTTTTATTCAGTATCAGTCTTTGCAAGTTTGGGATGGCTTTCCAACTGCAAAGTGGGAAGGAAGGGAAAGGAGTTGTGAGATATTTGACAATGAACTAATGAAAGTATCTACCATGCAGGGGTAGGGATTAAAGAGGTACTTACTGTTCCTATGCGTGTTGTTAAGCTGTTGACGATTTTCGTTTGGAAGACAAGGTAGGCTCCCATAGCAGCAAAGAGGAATCCGACGACTGTGCAACGGAGGGGACGAGGGAGCGGTCAATTGCTTGCTGCTTTGGGAGGAGATGGATACGCATACAATACAATGTGGGTCGTGAAATGCAACTTACCAACGAAGGCAACAATGAAGCCGGCAGTTTCTTCAGCGTTTAGGCCGCTGTCTTGGAGCAAATGTCTCATTTCGAACTAATTAGGTCTTTTGATTATCAAACGGAATACCACGCCTCTTTCCTTTGTTTGAACTGACAATGTGAACTGTGGCTGGGATTTGATGATCGTTGTATAGATTGTTCAAATGTGCCAGAATCTCAGATGCTTGAGAACAAGTGCTCAAGAAAACCCAGCAGAGAGAGAGGGAGCTCGGTGGGCGGAGGTGCACCCCCAACTTTTTTTTTTCTTTCTCTTATAACTGCTCAGCACTCTATACCTTTTCAATCAAGCCTTCTATCACTACCTGCTACCTACATACATGTATAGAGATTACATTAACTACATAAGTCAATCAAATTCCAGTTCATGTGGTTTTACCGGTCGATTTAATGGTATTACAGACTTCTTCTCAACGTCTCTCGGCATGGCCTTCCTCATATCTGTATTATTATTACGGGGCAAAGAGGGAAATATGTGAGATATATACAAATGCAAATAACAAGGCACTTCTGCGCCAAATAAAGATGATCAATATGAAACAAACACGCAGAAACAACTTACCTAAAGCGTCTTCTGAATCACTGTAGTATTCTAAAACTCTCCGATACACAGAATAACCAAACTTTTCATACATTGTAATGGCAGCAGTATTGCTAGCCCTGACGAATAAGTCTACAAAGTAGGCATTGTGGACTTTTATTGTTATATCTTCTAAAAGATCCATTAACTTTTCAGCCAGACGTTGTCGTCGGTAGGAGGGGGCGACGGTGACGGCGGTGACGTGACCGTGCCATTGTTCTCCTGTGCCTTCTACTTTGCCTAAAATGTAACCCATGGCTTGCCTTCCAGGTCCTTCTGCTATTTGGCAATATTCAGGCCATTGAGCTAGGTAGCTCAAGTAGAAGTTGAGGTGATACTGCAGAAGCAGAGAGGGGGAGGGAGTGGTTGAGTTGGAAAATAGCAAGGTTGATTTTTTTGTTGGTCCGGGGGGAGAGTTTTCCCAACGATTTGGGGAAGAATGAGGAAATGAGGGGTGAATCCATGCCTTAGAAACAACATTGGATAACTGTGAATCCAGCCTCGTACGGTGAGAAGGAGTTCTGAGGGGATTGTCAACTCACCGTCTCAGTAAAGTAATCAAGGTTGACACTGTTGAAGTGCAGCAAGTCATGGCACGTAAATCGTCTTAGACTCGTCATTGTGATATCTCCATGTGTACGAAAATGTGTTAAAAAGCGAAATTATGGAATCAATGCAGAAAATGAAGCCCTTTTTCTGCCCAAATTCAGCACTCTCGTCGACGGAGCTCCTTCAAACACAGGCCTGTATCGGCGTCTGCATCATTCCAAACAAATATTAATTCGTTGCACAAGTCTGATACAATCTATACAAGTATATCCAATCAATCTAGACATTTCCTGGGAATATTCAAACGAAATATTTTTTTGAATCTGCTTGTCATCACAGTGGTTTTGAGTCGTTGACAAGGCGTCACTGTACCTATTCTATACATCAAGGACGCTTTCAAGCAACTACATTGTTGTTTAAACTGCAGTAGAAACCCAGGTCGTTGCAATGTCAGAGTCTGGAGGTCTCCCACCTCCCGCCCCGTCTCAACAACAACGTCAAGCTGGCAAGAAATGGAAAGTGCCTCCATCTGAATGGCGAGTTGAGCTCCCTACAACCGGCATGTCAGACGCCAAACTAGGTGGATGCAGATCTATAGATTTAGGATATACACGTGTGGGACCACTAGGCTCAGGAACGTATGGTGAAGTGTTCAAAGCTCAAGACCTGGCTGTTGGGGAGCTGGTAGCTGTGAAGAAGATCAAGATGGACAACGAAAAAGAAGGATTCCCCATTACAGCGATCAGAGAGATCAAAATTCTTTCAGAATTAGCAGTTGCAGCTGATAAATTGGATGGCAAAGATTTGAAAAACAATGTCATCAGACTGAGAGAAATTGTCAGGTCCAACAGTCATAGAGCTAATGCCTATAAGGGCAGCATCTACATGGTGTTTGACTACATGAACCACGATATGGCAGGCCTGTTAGAGAGATGCAAACTATTGGGACATAAGATGGAAGTAGCACAGTGTAAAACCTACTTGAAGCAACTGTTTTGTGGCCTGGCATTGTTGCAAGCAAAGGAAGTGTTGCACAGAGATTTAAAGAATGCCAACTTGTTGGTTAGCAATAAAGGAGAGCTGAAAATAGCAGATTTTGGTCTAGCTAGGTACTTTATGAGAGGAGCAAGTGATACTAAAGCTGACGAAGCTTCAGATGGCACTAAACCATCAACAAGTGGCCCATCTCAAGATCCCAAAATGACCAACAGAGTCATTACTCTTTGGTACAGACCCCCAGAATTACTGCTGGGTGCCGAGAGGTACGGTCCTGAAATAGATGCCTGGAGTGCAGGCTGTATTATGTTTGAATTGCTCGCTGGCAGGCCTCTGTTTCCAGGTATCGATGATGATGATCAATTGCACACTATTCTAAAAGTAATGGGCCAACCCGATGAAATCAGCATGCCTGGCAGCACCAGCCTGCCAAAGTACAATGAATTAAAAATCAACAGGTACCCTAGAACAAGTGAACTGAGGAAGAAGTGCGAAATAAATGGTATCCGCAATGAATTTGCCATTGCTTTGCTCACTAGTTTGTTGGAGCTCAACCCTAAGAAGAGAATATCAGCAAAAGATGCAGCAACTGATGACTGGTTTTATAACGATCCGAGACCTTTGCCTTTGGACAAGATGCCGTCCTATGAAGAGTCACATGAGGCTGGAATGAAAGAGATGAGGAGAGAACAGAAGATTAGGGATCAGCAGCCATTGCAGCAGCACCAAACAGCAGCGATGGCGGCGGGCGTTCCTCCCGGGCAGCCCCAATATCATCATCAGCAACAACAACACATGGGTGCAAGAGGTGGAGGCGGTGGTGGGTACCACCAACCTCATTATGGAGGAGGAGGGGGACATCCTCAGATGGCTCAATATCAACACCAGCAACCTCAATATCACCAACATTACCACAACCAACAACAACAGATGTATGCAGCAGGACCTGGAGGTGGTGGAGGGTATGCAGGAGGAGGGCAAGGAGGTCCTCCTCCTCCTCAACCACCACCACCTCCTCCACCATACTATCCTTCACACAATTCATCGCAGCCTGACTGGCAAGGGCACCGAAGGTAGGGAGAGATGGACAATGTATAGATAGATAAATAGGGAAGAAGGTAGCATGGATCTGTCTTTGTACGATTGTTCATTTTGTTGTTTAAAAAAACCTCCATTAAAACCTTCCCAACAAACCGAACAACAACTAAGCATTTCCCCATTTATAATTCTTATTCTTCACATACCCAATCCTCTCTCTCAACTGATCAGCCTCCTCTGGTCCCCTACTACCCCACACATACAAATGCACAGGCAATTCTCCTGCATCTGTCTTTTTTAACAATGGAGTAAACAATGCCCACGCTGCTCTCAACTCATCTCTTCTCACAAAATGCTGCTGCTCTCCTCTTATACAGTCTAATATCAACTTTGGGTATGCATCAGGAATGTCAACCTCTTTATACCGTTGCTTGTATGTTAGATCCAACTCTGAAATCACCGGCTCAGTATTGAGACCTGGTGCTTTGACGATGACCTTCATGTATACTGCTTCATCAGGTTGAAGTCTCAAGACGATTTCGTTCCTCATTTCATCTGGGTTCTCACCAAAGAGAAAGTGTGGAGTAGCTTTTAATTGGATTCGTATTTCTGCCTTACGTTCTTCCAGTGCTTTACCTGCTTTAATGTAAAATGGGACGTCCTTCCACCGGTCGTTATCTATGTAGAGAACTACAGATGCAAAGGTGGGGCATTTAGAGTTGTCTGGAACTGTTTCATCATCAGTATACCCTCCGTATTGCCCAAGCACCACGTCTTCTTCTTTGATTGGTCGAATACAGCGTAATGCTTTGACTTTTTCATCTCTAATATCGTCGGGATGAATAGAAATTGGCTGTGAGTAAGGGAGGGAAGGAAGGAAGGAAGGAAGGAAGGAAGGAAGGAAGGAAGGAAGGAAGGAAGGAAGGAAGGAAAGGTCGGTTAGTATTAGTTCCAAGCAATCAAAGAGGAGGAAGCAGAAGTGGAATTGGAAGCAAAAGTGGAAGCAGAAGCGAGCATACAATCACTATAAGATTAATAGCAACACCCACTACTATAACGTACCTTTTCCATGGCAACAAAGCAAACTAGCTGCATCAAATGATTCTGAATCACATCTCTTATAATACCGTACTCATCAAAATACCCTCCTCTTCCTTGCGTACCAATATCCTCCTTGAAAGTAATCTGTACATTAGCAATGTTATCTTTATTCCACACAGGACTGAGTAACGTATTAGCAAACCTCATTAGCAGCAGGTTCTGCACCATTTCCTTGCCCAGATAGTGATCTATTCTATACAATTGATTTTCAGGGTAGTGAGCTCCAATGTCGTTAGCAAGTAGTTCAGAAGACATAAGATCCCTTCCGAATGGTTTTTCTACAATAACACGGATCCAAGAGCTCTCAGGAGGGCCCTGAATATCATCGCAGTATTGCTTTAATCCATCGCACACTGATGCAAAGGTGTTTGGTGGGAGGGCAAGGTAGAAAAGTCGACCAGCGCTGCAATGGCAGCTTTCTCTTTCCTTCAACAGTTTTCCTAGATTTTGATAGCCATCTGGAGCATCATAAGGGCCTGATAGGTAGGAGCAGATTGAGAGGAATGCAGCCTTCTCTTCTTCATCACCACCTGATAGATAAGGTCTGAGCTTCTCTCGGAGATTGTCGGACGTCAAGGAACTTCGTGCATAGCCTACAATGTGAGTGTTGGTGGGAAGAAGTCCAGCCATGAAGAGGAAATAGAGAGCTGGATAGGTCTTCTTCTTGGCAAGATCACCAGAAGCTCCTGTATGCGTGTGGGGATGGAGAAAAAGTAGATTAGGTGTGGCCGAGCGTCGATCAAGTCAGGGAAGAGCAAAGGCAAAATTTCCACCATTTTCTAATGAACGCACCTAGAACGATGATAGATAATGTGATACCTTGATCACACTCTGCTCGAAAGTTATCGCGGTCACTGCATGTTTCTTTGCGTTGAAGAAAATTCGTCATATTTGGATGCCGTTCTTTCCAATGCTGAACCGTTATTCTCTGCTCTATATAAACCCTTACTATTCCAGACTGTCCCAGCTTTGACGAGACGGATCGAGCAAGTCGAGTAATTCAATAAAAATGAACTCTACCTTCTTTCTCGTCCCTCCAAAAAGACCGGCAGAGGAACCTCAGGTGAAGGACTGCAGATGCTGCCCCACATACAGGTTTGTGATGACGTGTGAAAATGAACTAGACTGCTTCCCCAGTGTAGTTACATATAATATCCTGTTATAAGACCCTGAATCAACCACAAAATGATGAATCCAGAAGCAGGAGAACACTATGCTCATCCTTCTTTGCCCAAGGAACCAATTCTCATATACGACGAGACGGAGGAAATTGAATCCACTGAAGCCCCTGTTCCCAGAGTTTTGAGCTGCATTTCTAAAGCAGCTGCAACGAATCCTGTATTCAACTACTTTGCCAGGCCTCAACAGGCTTCTGTGTTTGCTACAGCCTTGGTGGGGTGCTTGAGGGGCTGCTTCTGTTTTTCAATACATGTCTGCGGAAACTTTGGCGCTGTCGCTCTCACCAGAGAACTCAGCCCCAGTGGTACTACTGTTACTCCAATGGAAACTCAACCGTTTATATATACACTACTTAAGAATAAAGAGCCAGCAAGCATAGCATCCCTCCTTGAAAGCGGAGACGCCAAGGCAATAAAAGAAGCTTTGAATTGCGACGAGTACAGCTGTGACGTCTTGGCAACCTTGCAGCCTCAGAGACTGCCAACTTTCCTCCGATATATTGAAGAATCAAATACCAGATTGTATCAATACGTACAAAACACTCATCAGCAGGTGGTTTACATCCATTCCTTTGCTATCGACCTTAGCAAACAGCACCACCAGTGTAATGGTTCTTCTCCTGAAAGAGCCTGTGGTCGTGAATTGCTCAGCATCTTGATCCAGCAAGCAGATGTCAACAACAAAGCTATATATGTCGAACTAGCAAGCAACGATGATATGATGCAGCTTTTTAAGCAACACGAGTTCATTGAAATGGAAGCATATGAATTAGGAGAGGCAAGTGAGGATGCTCCTTTGGTACACGTCCTGGTCCGGGGAATGAAAAGGAGCTGAAGATTAGTAATGGGTTTCATCAAAAGTATTACTCTCTAGTCAGTTCAGAAAAAAGTATTAGCATAAAAATATATATGTAAAAAATACAGTGATAAAACTTGCACAAGTCCATCATCAACAAATGTTGGTGCTATGCAGGCATCATTAAAGCTCGGACAAAGTATCCATCATTTCCTTAATATGATACAACAGACCTCTCTTCCTGGCCAACCTACTCTTAATAACCTCCTGCATCTTCCACTCTCCTGCTCCATCCCACTTTCTACTCTTCAACAAAGCCTCATCTTCTTCGGCAGTGGTAGCAAATCCATCCATTATAGCTCTACATCTTGCTACCTCTTTTTCCAATTCATCTCTAGATTTTGGTCTGTACTCGTCATCTGTATAACCAGTCTCCTTGAAAGGATTGGAGGTCTCGAAATCAGGCAAGTCTTGAGCTGCCATCAAGGGGGGGTCACTGGGCATAGTGAAACCATACACTAGGAGGCTCATATCTGGACGATGAGTTACTTCACTTTGGTACATCATTGTCAGTTGCTCCCCCTTTTTTATATCTTTTAATGCAAGTATTTTAACAAATTCATCATTGTTAATCCTCTCTACATTGCAGTCCTCCTTGAGACAATCATTGAACATGTCTATAGATGGAAAGAGGTAGACACAATCTTCTCCTTCAACTTCAAATTCAAATTCACGTGTGACTAGGAGTGCAGAGACATAGAGAAAGGTATCAACATCGACATAATGAGGAGCTATTACTTCATTGATAGGCTTGGTAAACTTGGCATCTTCACCATAAGTTCCATTGAAATATTGTATGGTCACGCTTTTCATTGCTTCAGTATGAGATTGAGAGAATTTAGATTGGAGTTCGTTGATGTGGAGGTCGCTGTATGTTTCGGGTGCAAAGACGTCTTCTGGAATCGGTTGTGTAGACCAGAAGAGAGCATATGTTTTGTTGAATTCTGGGTCGTTATGCATTTTAGACAGTAATTCATAAGCTTGGCCCTGTAAATGAGATATCGCGGTGATGAGGAAGAAAGTAGGGGGGAAAAACACTAGTGGTATTGGTATATTGATAAGAAGCAGGGATCATCTCTATGGAGCAAATAGTAACAACAAGAGCAACAACCAGAGGGAGGGGAGTGAAAAAAGCGGCTATGAAAAAGGAGGTACACGGGAGGAC